>Ga0307511_10000393_pt1 | contig 46594 bp, 41 predicted proteins | sample 13_EM_MG_FD_200266 | JGI IMG/M metagenome (GOLD analysis project Ga0307511, IMG submission 200266) | Populus trichocarpa ectomycorrhiza microbial communities from riparian zone in the Pacific Northwest, United States - 13_EM | ecosystem: Host-associated > Plants > Roots > Unclassified | place... | reverse complement strand
GAGATCATCCTGACGCGCGATCGGCTGAAATCCGAGGCGCCGGATATTCTATTCACGACCACCGAGATGCTCAACCAGCGGATGGGTGACAACCGATTCCGGCACCTGTTCGGTATCGGTGACCGGGCGCAGCGGTCCGTCGAGATGATGCTGCTCGATGAGGTCCATACCTATACGGGAAGTTCGGGCGCACAGGTCGCCTTCCTGCTGCGGCGTTGGCGACGTCTGGTTCGGCGGCACGTCAGTTTCGTCGGCCTGTCCGCCACGCTGAAAGACGGCGCCCGCTTCTTTGCCCAACTGACTGGCTTGAACGAGCAGGCATCGGTGGAGATTGCGCCAGCCAACAGCGACATGATCGCCGAGGGCGCCGAGTATCTCCTCGCTCTTCGGGGCGACCCGGTCTCGCGTACGGCATTGCTGTCAACCACGATCCAAACCGGGATGCTGTTGTCGCGACTGCTGGATGCGCCCGATGAGCGCAAGAGCCAGGGGATCGTCGGCGAGCGGGTATTTCTGTTCACCGACGATATCGACGTCACCAACCGCATGTATTTCGCGATGCTCGATGCGGAGGGACGACGCAGCAACGGCGTGCCCGACCTGGCGAACAAGCCGGACGGCGGTCTGGCCTCGCTGCGCCGACCACTGCCGGTCCAGCATCGCAAGCTCCATGGCCAAGATTGGGAAGCGGTGGTCGAGATCGGCCACACTCTCCAGCCGCAGGACCGAAAGTCGGTTGGACGGGTGATGTCGATGGACCCCGGCGTTGGCAACAATCTTGACATCATCGTCGCGACAGCGTCGCTCGAGGTCGGGTTCAACGACCCTCTTGTCGGCGCGGTCATCCAGCACAAGGCACCCCGCGAAGTCGCGCAGTTCCTGCAGCGCAAGGGCCGCGCCGGCCGATCGCGCCGGATGCGTCCGTGGACCGTGGCGGTTCTGTCGGACTATGGACGGGATCGTCTCGCCTATCAGGGCTACGATCTGCTGTTCGATCCCGAACTGCCGCTGCGCACGCTGCCGATCGGCAACCGCTACGTGATGCGCATCCAGGCGGTCTATGCGACGCTCGACTATCTGAGCCAGATGCTGGGCTCTTCGCGCCAGGGAAGCGTGTGGCTGGACCTGTCCACCAGCACGGACCGCAACTACCAACGGGCGCGTCAGACCGCGCTGGCCGGTCTAATCCACCGCATGCTCACCATTCCCGCCGAACTCGACCGCTATACGTCATATCTCGCCTCGGCGCTGAAGATCGATGAAAGCGCGGTGTTTCCGTTGCTCTGGGATCACCCCCGGCCGCTGATGACGCAGGTGCTGCCGACTGCGCTTCGGCGCCTCGAGAGCAACTGGCGTGCTCGGGGCCAAGAGGGCGAGGATCATCAGGTGTTCAATTCGCCCTTGCCCGAGTTCGCGCCGGCCAATCTGTTCAGCGATCTCAATCTGCCCGAAGTCGATATCGTCTTGCCGCAACCCGGCAGAGCGACGCCTGATCGGGCCGCCATGCCGATCGCGCAGGCGCTGCGGGAGTTTGCTCCCGGTCGCGTGTCGCGGCGCTACGGTATCAGCCATGCATTCGAACGGCATTGGATGTGTCCGCCGCTCGATCAGAATCGAGCCCAGGCGGTTCCCTTGGAGCCCTTCGCACACCTCGATCGCCTGGGTGATTGGCTCATCAGCAGTACCGGTTCGGTGCTGCAGGTGTCAGTCTATCGGCCGCGTAGGCTCGAGGTTCAGCCCCCGCCCGCGACCGTCGCGGACACCTCCAATGCGCGCTTACGCTGGCAGAGCCAACTCGTCGCCCGGCAGCGCAGTATGGTACTCGACCCGCCGCGCGGGTGTTCGTGGACCCCGCTAGTCGAGGACGTGCGCTTCTACTCGCACGAGGGCTTGAGCCCGATCGAGGTCCGCCGCATGGCCTTGGGCAGCGACGCGGGCATCCGCTTTCGCAATGGTGGGTCGCTCACCAAGGAGTTCCACTTCGAGGTGCACGGGGCCGCGGCCGCGCTCGGCTTCAGTCTCGCGGTGGATGCGATGTGCATTCGCCTGCGCTTTCCCGAGGCGCTGTGGTCGAACCTCGGCGACGAGCCTGATCCGCGCTATCGCGCCATGCGGACAGCGCGCTTCCACCATCAGGCAGTCCATGGAGCGTTTCTGGAGGCGGTTGACAATTCGTTCGCACGCGAATGGCTCGCCCATCTGATGCTCGCAGCACTCAGCAACGAGGCGATCGCGCGCGGCATTTCGTTGCGCGAGGCGGGCGCACGCCTAGCCGACGGTAATGCCGAACTTAGCCTCGATCAGACTCTCAACATCCTGTTCCAGTCACCAATCGTCGACGATGCTAACGCGCAGGGCAACTTGCAGGACAAGCTTCGTCAGGATCTGGCCGGATTCCTCGCCGATCGGCAGGTGGTAGACAGCCTTTTCAGTCTGGCGGCGATCCTGTGGACGCCGATCGACGCCGGTTTGGAGCCATGGCTGCGCGAGCGTTATGCCTCCACTGTCGGTGCGGCCGCACTCCACGCCATCACCAGCCTGTGCCCGCAGATCGATGACGAGAGCCTGGTGCTCGATGTCTCGGCGGGGCCGCGGGAACCAGACGATGTGCTCGCGGGCGTGCCGAACGGAGAGATCTGGATCAGTGAAATGACGCCCGGCGGCAATGGCCAGATCGAAGAGGCGCAGCGCCGATATGTGGAGGACCCACGGCGCTTCTTCAGTCTAATGACGGCTGCGCTGCGCGACAATGATTTCTCGCTCAGCGACTTCCAACTGGGTCGCTTTCTCGAGGCGGTGGTGGAAGGCGACAGTGACGCACCGCTGCCGGCAGCCAGCCGCGCGTTCCGCCACGCCTCGGGCACTGAGGAAAGCCATGCCCGCTTTACGGTGCTGCGTCACACACTCGCCGAGGAAGGCTATGTTACCTTTCACGCGTTTCTCGTTGCGCTCGCCAATCGCATCCTCCGCCCCGGCTCAAGTGCCGACACCGATGCGTTCTTCCTTGACGCGGTTCGGATGTGGAACAGAGAGGAAGCCCGGCTTGGCGTGGAACTGGACGCGCGGGTTCTCGCCTATCGTCTGGCCCGCTCTGACGATATAGATGCGGCCCTCGCATTTACCGGAATTGACGCCCCTACCGTCAATCCCGACCAGTGGCGCTTCGGCGTAATCTACGGCCTGCTCTGGCCGCGTGGCGCGCATATCCGCCAGTCCGGCCTGCGGCCCTACTCGCACTTTGCGGATTTGCCGGTGCCCGATCCCCTGCTACTCAGAACGTATCTTGCCGAAGATGCCGCTCTGATCGACCTTCAGGCCGAGGGCTGGAAGGTCCTGTGCCTCGATCGTCTCGCAGAGGTAGGTGCCGCGACGCTCGTATGCCCCATGGCGGCGGCGTCGCTCCTGGCTGATGCGCTGAACTTCCTCGCGACCAATCCCGTGCAGGCGGCCTATCTGTCGGTGTTCGCGCGCGTGCAGACGGTACGGCGGGTCGAGAATGCCTTCCATGTCGACCTCGATGTTGCGGAGGCGCTACAGTGACCTTCGAGACCCGACGCATCTTCAAGAGCGCGGTGACGAGCCAAAATCTCATCCGCGAACTCCTCCAGATGATGTTCTTGGGAGAACTGCTGGCTCCGGGCGGTGAGCGTGCTTGGCTCGTCAGTCCGTGGATCAGCAACATCGTCCTCTTTGACAATCGAAGTGGGGGCTTCGGCTCGATCAATCCCGAATGGGGCAGCCGCGAGATTCGGCTTGTTGAGGTGCTGACCGATGTCATGGCCCGCGGCACCACCCTCGGGATCGCGACGAGCCTCGATGACCATAACAAGCCGCTGATCGATGCCCTTGGCATGGCGGCCGAGGAGGCGGGCCTGGTCGACAAGCTCTACGTGGTGCGCCGGCAGCATCTTCATATAAAAGGCGTGCTGCTGAAGCGCGGCATACTCACTGGATCGATGAATCTCACCTACAATGGGCTTGAGTTGAACGACGAGATGGTGGTGTACGACACCACACCGAAGACTCTCGCCGAAGCGCGGATCAACTTTGAATCTTATGTGGGCACAGGAGCATGATCGAGCATTTGCCCGCACGCGAGCAGGATTGGCTGGGGCGCTTCTTCGCCGTCCCGAATGAGCTGACCTGGTCTTCGCTGCTCAGCGGGTCTGCGCCCGCCGAGCAGGCCGATCAGGTTCGGCGCTGGATTGGCCATCTGGGCAGCGAGCGCCTGGGCGCACCGCTCGTGCTTCCATTCGTGCGCGGCGACCGGGTGACAGGTTGGTACACGACGACGCAAGGTGCGACCGGCGGCTACGAACTCTGGGACGAGATCAACGCTTGGCTTGGCCCGACATGGCTCAGCCACTTCGATCGCGTGCGCGACGATTCGGCAGACCCGAGGGCAGCGGCGCTTCGGGACCGCTTTGGCGGGACGGTCTATCGTTTTACGGGCCCCGACGATGAGGCAATGCGGACCATCGCGGCCCGTTTGACTGATTTCGCTGCGCTGCTCGACCGCAAGCCGAAGATCACGCGCCCACAAATCCATCCAGTCGGCGCGATCCGCAGCGACTTCGAGCGTGCGCTGCTTGCGGGCGACGAAGCCCAAGCCGAGTCGATGATCGCCGAGTTGAAGCAGACCGGCCGCCTCAATGAGGAAAACCTCAGATATCTCGATGTGCGCCTAAGCGCCGGACTGGGGCTCTGGCCACAGATTGCGCGAAATCACTGGCTCATCAAAACACTGGCGGACCTCACGCCTCCGCCGCAGATCCTCGCGGACCTCATCGAGGCGCTTTACCGGACCTATATCGATGAGGTGGAGGCGACAGGCGATGGGGCCACCGTCCGTGACGCCTTCGCTCGCCATATTTCCGTACCTTATCCGAAGCTCTTCGCATCACGTCGGGGAATCCGTACACCGCGTGTGCTCAAGGCGTTCGCACTGCACGAGCAGCTTCAAGCCATTCCCGACGCAGCGATCATCGACGCGCTGCTCGACCTGCTACCCGCCGGAACCGACACCTCCCTTTTCAAGGCTTCGCCGTCCCTGCAGCCGACGCCGGCGCCAGCCACAACGTTGGACGACGCCGACGAAGCGTTCGACGACGGGCAGTTCGATCGCGCGTTCGAATTCTATCTGCGGCTGCCGGCCAGCAGGAAAATGCTCAGTCGACTTGTTTCCTGCGTAGGCACGATCGGGACCGACGAGGCTCGTGACCGCTTGCTCGCCGCAGTGGAAGACGCCGAACCCGAACTGATCGAAAGCCTCGCTCCGGCGGTTCGGACGAAGATCGAAAGCCTTGTGCAGGCGCGGATGTCCAGCACATCCCCGTCGCCGGCGATATCCCCAGAGCCGGTCAACATCGACACATGGATGCGCTGGGCCGAACAACTGCAGACGGGCGAGGAACTCGCCGCAGCAGAACGTGATGTGCAATCCGCTCCGACCAACTGGGACGCGACGGACATTTCGCAGAATGGGCAACTGGCGCAGGAGTTCGCCGACATTCTCGGCGGATTGGACGGCGAGGCCAGCGTGATAGCGCGAGCCGCGGTTCCGCAAATCTATGCCGGTTTCTTCCCGGATGATGGGCAGGCGTCTCCTGCCGCAAAACCGATCGCATCATTGCTATTTCTGTTGATCGCGATGGACGAGACGCTCTCCCGCCCCGACCTTGACCTGCTCGCCCAGTTGACGAGCCTTCTGATCGAGCAGGGGTTATCGTCGGCCGATTACGTTTCGCTAATAAGCGATCTCGAGGACGTGCAGAAGCGGATCGGCTCCTATGCCTATCTGCCATGGAGCCTGGACGTGAGCGAGGCACTCGCGATCCTGCCATGTCCGTCGGAGGACGCACGCGAGGCCCGCCTCAGACTTTTCCTGCAGGTGCTTGGCCAGGCGGCGGCCTTCGCCCATCGGCTGGCGCCGGCCGATCTGCTGCCGATCGAGACGCTGACGAAGGATTACGGTGTAGGCCAAGAGGCCGTCAATGCGTTGAAGCGCGAGGCAGAAGCGGAGGACGCCGTAGCGGCTTCCCTGCCCATTCTTGATGGCAAGACGATTGGCATCTACACGTTGGCAGAGGCCGCTGGGAGCCGCGCCAAGGCGGCGTTGGAGCGGCTCTTCCCAGGCTGTAAGGTCGTCGTGAACTCGGACCGAGTCGCGACCGCGCAGCTCAGCAGTCTAGCGAAGGCCGCCGACATGTTCGTCTTCGCGTGGAAGAGCAGCAGCCATCAGGCGTTCTATTGCGTGAAGGGTGCGTTGGCCGGAAAGGAGCCAATCTGGGCGCCGGGCAAGGGAACGGCCAGTATCCTGCGGGCCGTCCTCGACCATCTGAACTGACGCTACCTACGTAAAGCAACGGCACCGTCGCGCTGGGGGCCCACATCACAGCATCACGCGACGCGTCGGCAGGCTTTGCTTTTTGAGAGCGCGGCACCACGCGGGCTACAGTCAACATCAGACGAGCCGACCGTGCTCTGTCGTCTCACGGAGTTTCGCGAACGCCAGCATTTCTTGAATGGAAGCGTTTCGTGTCTTCCAGTCGTAGAAGAAGTTTTCGGCGAGGAGGACGTACCCCCACTCGGCGTCGGCGCGAAGTCTCGCGGGAAGGCCGTTGATCTGCTCTGTCCAGCGGACAGCAGCACGGCGCTTTCGCTGAACGTTCGCGTTCGACATCTGATCGTCCGACTTCGTCTCCACCAGGTAGGTCATGCCGTCTATGCAACGGACGAGGAAGTCCGGGTGGTACGAGGCCGTCGCGCCTTCTTCCCGGAGGTAGCGGAACCGAACGAAGTCGTGCTGGTTCACGTCGAGCTTCACGAAGGCGTCGACCGTCTGGTCCCCGTCTGCGTACTCGATGAACGCCTTCTCGAGCCCCCCCTTCACCGAGGGGAACGGGGTGTGCGTGTAGATGGTCCGCGCCGTCTCTACAACGAGGTTGGCCCGAGCGCGGAGAGATGACACCTCCGATATCCGACGAAGTTCGACCTCGGCGTCGATGGTATCGGTTGCCTCCTGGAGTTTCACGATCGCCGCGACGAGTTGCTGGATGACGTGCTTCGCCACGTCGGCGAGGAGGAGGACGCGCCAGGTATCGTCCGCCCTAGGGTCGATTGTGGTCCCGAATAGTCGTGTCCGGATGAAGATGTCGGCTGCCCTCGCCACCTCGGGCAGTTCGACTTGGAGAGCGGGGAACTTCGCGTCGGCAGCCTTGCCGCGGGTTCGAATACCGTCGCTGAGATTCCCGACAACCCGCTGGACGAGGCGGCCTAGATACTCGTTATAGCTTGTGGCAGCCATGATGCCGCTCGTCACGGCGTAGTCGCCGAAGCGGGTACCCTTCGTTATCTCCTGGGAGATGAAGACCTCGTTCTTCGGCATGAGCTTTCGTAACTGCTCAATGGAGAAGCCGGGCATCGGATCGAGCCCGGCGACATCGATCGCCCCGGCCTTGAGGAGTTCCTCCGCTTCTCGCCGAACGATCGGGAACTGGAAGTCGAGGCGCTCATAGCCCGGCCTCAGGGGAATCTCCACAAGGTCTCCGAGAACCGACTCGCGATCCTCGCGTTCGTTCTTGTCCTCGATGGCAAGGCCCTCGGTGATGAGTTCATCGTAGAAGGCCTGGAACGCGGGGTGCTCGATGATGGAAAGGATGTCGATCATGCTTTTGGGCTGCTTCCGCTCGTCGAGCATCAGGCGGATGTTCTCTCGTCGGCTCTCGGCGTAGTCCGGTTCGCGCCACATGAGTCGAAGGCCCCGACCAATCACCTGCTCAAGGAGGATCGGCGCTTTCGAAGAGCGAAGCGGCACGATCACGCAGATGTTGTTCACGTCGAATCCTTCGCGGAGCATGAGAACCGACACGACGACCTTCGGTGCCGGGTGATGATCAACATGGAAAAGCCGCTTCTTGATCGCCTGCCACTCGTCCGTGGGAACCTCTCCCTTCTTGTTCGAGTCGATCTGAAGGATGTCTCCTTCGGAGAGTCCCTCACCTCGGAGGAACTCCACAACGTATGGGGAGACAAACGTGTCCTCGCAGATGACCATCATCTTGGGATACTTCGCCTTGTCGATTGTCGTGAAGTGCTTCTCGATATTTCGGAGCTTCGTGAGTCCTGCCCGCAACATGAGACGTTGGCCCTCAGCGAGACCGATAACCTCGTCCTGTGCGTTTCGCTCCGCGCGGAAGTCGAGGGGGAGGGTCGCGAGTTCCTTTCGCTTGTCGAGAGCGATCATCTTCACGAGACCGGCGCGAATCGCAGCCTTCAGGTCAAAGTCGACAACGATGTGAGGGAAGTACACCTTCTCCGGGAAAACAAACTCTTCCCCGCCACCCTTCGTCTTCTTTGTTCGGCCGCTACCCTTCTGGTTGTAGGGGGTCGCAGAGAAGTCCACTTGGAGGAACCGCTCTTTCTTTGGTCGTGCAATGTCAGAAAGGCTCTTCTGCCACTCGACTTCATTCACCTCGCCCTTCTTTTTCATCTCGTGGATGTGGTGGGCTTCGTCGTTGAAGGCCACGAGGTCGGGGAGAGCCTTGAGGTACGCAAGCGCCTCTTTGCCCCGGAGGGAGCGATCAAGAGTACCGAGATCATTCCCCGCATTTGTACCGGGCCGAACGGGCAGGACCGCCTTCAGAACCTGATCCGGTGCCAGGTCGCCTGGGACTTCGATCGGATTCTCTTGAACTTCGTCCTCCAGTCCTGCGAGGAGGTGCCAGTTCGTAATTGCGATGAGACCATCGCCAGTTACTTTCCGTCCGATCTCTTCCTTTGCCGCCACGGACGCCTGGAGAAAGCCGAAGACCTCGTGGCGGAACTCCGGTGGCACGAAGAGATCCTGCCGAGCGTGAATGTCAGACGTCTCGAAGGACCGTCCTTCTCCCTCATCACGCTCCTTGCCCAAGAACGCATCGAGAAGGCGGTCGTACACAATGAGCCCCGGAGCGACGATCAGGAAGTTCCTGCTGTATCGCGTCGTATCCTCGTGTTTCGCGTTCAGATATTGCCAAATCAGAATTGCGGAAAGGACAAAGGTCTTCCCCGTCCCCGTCGCCATCTTCACTGCGACCTTCGGATGACTGTACTTCTCGCGGCCCAGTTCCTCGAGCGTTCCCGAGACGTTCGTGAGGAGGTTTGGAGCGACTCTCTCATACGCTTCGCGGACGTTCCCTGCCTTCAAGACTTCGGACAGATAGATGATGTTCAGGATCGCTTGGCGCTGTCCGGCGTGAAAGTTGATCTGACGCTCAGCTTCCTGTTCCCCAGCGAACCAGAACTGGAGAAGCCTGTTCGTCGTGGGTGTCACTTCGTCGAGGAACGCGCCCGACGCCCACGCCTCGTTCGCCTGTTCAGAGAGAGCCTTCGCGAATGCGAGTGGAAAGTGATTCTCCATACGGGCTAGTCGGCAGGCGGCAACATCGCGCGGACCTCGCTTTCCCAGCCGAAGACGTCGACGGCCTTCACGCATATCGTGCGACGTCCCGGCCGATCAGGAATGCGAATGGTGGCCTCAAGCACGACGCGCAGCGGGTCATCATCATTCTCGGTGTTGCCACGGTAGTCCTGCCACGTACTGCGGAACACCGTGCCGTCGTAGTCGGGATCGATGCTCCAGTATTCGATGAGGTCGAGCGGGCTCTTCGCGATGACCTCACGCAACTTTTCCTTGTTCGAGTCGTCGAGGGGCAATGCATCCGGCGAAAGGAGCGTGTAGTTCTCCAGTGCCACCGAAAGCTCTACCTCACTGCCGTCGACCTTTCGTATTCGTGGGCTCTTGATCGTGAGGTACTGGAGAGAAGAGAAGCGCACGCCACCAGAATCCAACAGCTTCTTGTAGCTCGCTTTGCTGGCTAACTTGTCCAGCAGGTCAGGTGGGATCACAAGGACTTCGAGCTTCGAGTCGTCTAACTCTAGAATGCTCTGACCGATGTCCGGGACAAAGTTCCAGCCGAGAACGACAATCTTCTCCCAACCGCCACGGAACGTTCCTCGCTCCCGCTGTGCGCGCTCCAAGGTTGCTCGCCCACAGAGTTTGTTCGGCGAGTCAACCATCACAAGGGTCCGGCTGTTGGGGAGGTAGCCGAGATTGCGGTTTGGATTCTCGGCCTGCGGGAATGGGAGCGCTCCGTACAGTCCGAGAACAACCTGCGCGAGGTCGCCGACGCGATACTTCGTGCCCATGGTCGACACTAGGTGCTCCTTCTGGTAATCCCCGATAGATTGGTAGAGGAATGGCTGAGCCACGCCGTCGATGAGTCGCTTTCTGGTAACCATGCACGCCGGCTTGCCTAGATCGACTGCGATCCAGCGTCGGCCAAGCCTCTCGGCAACAGCGGCGGTTGTTCCGGAGCCTGAACAGAAGTCGGCAACAACAGAACTCTCATCCGACGATGCCTTCAGAATTCGTTCTAGAAGCGACTCCGGCTTCTGAGTGTCGTATCCGACGCGCTCCCGCGAAGTCGGCATCTGCTGGAATGACATCACGTCGCCCCACACATCTCCGATCGGTTTTCCCTTGGCTATTGTTTCGTCGAGGTAGCGCCGCACGCCGCGTCCATCGAAGTAGCGGCGACCTTCTTCATCGGTCTTGTTGAACCGATCGAGGTACTCCTGACGATGTGGGACAAACTGCTTGTTGAAGTAGAACGACTTTTCGTTTCTAGCGTAGAAGAGCAGCACGTCGTGACCGCGTATCCAGTTGTTCGCAAGACTCTTGTACCCGCTCAACACGCTGATATCCCAAATGATCTCCCTCTGGAAACTCTCAGCGCCAAACACATCGTCGAGGAGAACCTTCACATAGTGCGCAACGTGCCAGTCGAGGTGCACATAAATCGATCCTCGTTCGCTCAACAGCTCCCGCATCAAGACGAGCCGCGGGTAGAGATACAGGAGATAGGCTGCCGTCCCTTTTACAAGCCCAATATCTCCGCCAAAGTCTCGTGACCAAGTGTCCGCGTAGGCGAATTGCTCGATCGTGGTTGGACGTTGCTCAATATCTGCACCGGGAAGCATTACCTTGGTGCGGTAGTCGGCCTTCGAGTCGAACGGGGGGTCGATGTAGATGAGATCGATCTTCCCTCGCATGCTCGGAAGGCCGGTTTCCGAGTCGCCCGCGAGGAGCGCTTGCATCGCGAGAAGGTTGTCACCGTAGATGAGGCGATTCTTCCACGCACCTTCTGGGACTTCTGTGCTTCTCGCTTCGTACGCCGCGTCGCGCGCAAATTTGCTCAGAAGGTCGTGATAGTTCGACTCCTTCGAGGGTATGACAAGTTCATTCGTCTGAAGGCCGATCCGGGTCCCATCCGTTTCAGAGAGGCCTTCGAGAATCCGGTTAGCCTCACGGCGGCCATCAGCGACGATTTTCGGTAAGAGTTCGATGAGGGACGGAATACAGAAAGGGGGTTATTGAGGCTCTCCCTCATATTGCCCACAAGCTCCGGTGACCGCAACTACGAGGCGACGAGAAGCGGAGTTCATCGCGTTTCCAATTCGTCGCGTGAGGGGCGTTAGTCGACTTTCGGCTTTCTCCGTGGTTATGTGAGAAGGCCCTCTATGACCCCCACTGACCTCGCGAACTACGTACGGTGTCCCCATCGCGTCTTCCTCGATCGCGCTGGCGACGCATCCGAGAAGCTCCCTCCGAGCGCGTTCGCCGAGCTTCTTTGGGCGGGCGGCCGAAAGCACGAGGATCTCATCATCTCGGGGTTGAACCTCGATGCTGTCGATCATGTGCGACCGCTCGCCGAGCGTCTCGAAGCCACGGAACTCCTCATGGCACGCGGCGTGGCCGCGATCTACCACGGCGTTCTGGCGGTAGATGACATGGTCGGCGAACCCGACCTCCTGCTGCGCTCCGACAAGCTCGTGTCGCGCTTCGGTGCCTACGGATACATTCCCGCCGATGTGAAAAGCGGGAACGCCTTTACCGACGCGAACAACACGAAGCCAAAGCCCGCGTACGCCGTGCAGCTCTGCGCATATGCCGACCTCCTCCAGTTCGCCCAGGGCGTGCGTCCGCTATTCGGCCAGATCATCGACAAGGATGGCCTCTTGCAGAGCTACGACCTCGATGCGTTCTGGCCGGAGTACGAGCGGGTCAAGGCCGAGTGCGCGGCCGTCCTCGCTGGTGAGCAGGCGAGCCGCCCGGGATGGCAGGCGGCCTGCGCCGGGTGCGCGTGGCAGAAGCACTGCTGGAAAGAACTCGTCGCGACGGACGATCTCACGACGGTCGACGGCGTCGGTGCGAGCTACCGCGACCGGCTGTGGCAAATCGGAGTGCGCACGGCGAGCGATCTCGCCACGTCCGACCCCGCGGCGCTCGTCGGGGTGAAAGGGATCAAGCTCGCGCGTGCCGAGATGTGGACACGGAAGGCGCGCGTGCAGAAAGGCGGGAGTCCCCTCTTCCTCGCACCGTGGCAGGCACCCGCCGTCGACTTTGAAATCTCCTACGACATCGAGGATTTCTCCATCGACCCATTCGTCTACCTCCACGGGCTCCTCGTCCGGCCGCAACCGGCGACTCCGTTCGGTACCGGCGGTTTCGCGGACGAGGACTTCGGCACATTCGAGCCGGTGTGTGCGACGGTCCCGGAAACCGAAGAGGAGGTCTGGCGCGCGTTCCTCCGAAAGGTCGAGGAGATCGACGCACGCGGCTCCTACGTCGTCTACGTCTACTCCCACCACGAGAAGTCGACGCTGCGGAAGCTCGCCGCCCGATACGGCGGCTCGGAGGCCCTCGATCGCTTCATTCATGCACTCCTCGATCTTGAGCGGGTCATGAAACGCGCTGTCGTCATGCCGACCGACGGCTCGTCTCTGAAATCTTTCGCCCGCTATGCCGGCTTCGCATGGCGCGACGAAGATCCCGGCGGCGCACAGAGTCTCGCGTGGTGGAACGACTACTGGACGGATCCCGTCGCGAACGCCGCGCTCCGCGAGCGGGTGCTTCGGTACAACGAGGACGACGTCCGCGCGAGCTTCGTTGTAAAGGACTGGCTCGCCGCGTTTTGCGTTCGTCAAGCCGCTAAACCATTGGATCGCTGAGTCGAGGCGCAGGTTCGCGCTTTAGTTGCTAAGAACCATGTTCGAGAACTCGGCCATGTAGCCATCAATCTGCTTCAGGCGAGCCGCGCCGTCGGCCTTGATCTTGGCTTCCTGCGCCGCCATCTCTTCCTGAAAGTGACCAGCACCCGCAAGCGCTTCATCGAGCTCCGAGTTTGCCGTCGCCTTGTTGGAGTGATAGATGGCGGCATAGACCCCAAGGCCGATAAAGGCACCGAAACCTGCTCCGAACACAACGCCGACGCAGCCCTTCACGTTTCCGCCAATGATCGCGCCGACGATGATGCCTAAGAGTGTGAAGCCAATCTGGGCGAGTGGATTGCTGCCTTCTGACGCCGCGCTCCGCAGCGAGTCTGTGCGTTGGCGTGCATTGTTGGAGCGCGCCGTGCGATCGGCGTCCAGCGACTGGAGGCTCGCGCGCGTCTTGTCCTCGGCCGCGACGCGCGCCTTCTGGAGGGCGTCACGCAGGTTACCCAGGAGTGCGTGGCGCTCCCATCGGAGGGAAATCGCAGCTTCCACCATGCCGGGGAGTGTCCCGCGGACCCGCGCCTTCTCGACGATGTTGTCGACGTTGCTCGGCTGCACCTGTACGCCCACGGCGCGTGCGATCTCTGCTATGCGGCGATTCGTGGCACGGAGGGCGTCAGCCGGCTTTTCGACGTCGGTCGACATGGCGCGTGCGGTTTGCTCGATCACGAGTTGCTCGATCGCTGATCGGATTGTCGCGAGTTCCTCGTCCGCGAGCGCGGCACCCGCGAGATGGGGATCGCCGTCGAACGCATGCGTCAGCGCATCCAGCACGCCGCGCGTGTTCCCCTGATACGCCCTGACGACCGCGAGGTCATACCAGTTCTTTGCGCTCGTCGCGTCGGCATCGAGGGCGCGCTGGAGATATGTCTCCGCGCCCGCGTAGTCGCTTTTCGCGTAGAGGACGCGCGCTGCGTGCGTTGCTGCACGTGCCACGAAGAACCCTGACGCCTTCGCGTCATTCTTGGGCGGGAACGCGAGCGCCTTCCTGAAATGTTCGAGCGCCTCGTCCATTCGGCCGAGGCGAACGAGGGTAAGGCCGAGGTTTTGGTGCGTCGGATAATCGGTATTGTCGAATCCGAGTGCAAGCCGGAAGCGTTCTTCCGCATCGTCGAGGTATCCGGCGTGAAAGTTCCGCTCGCCCTGTTCGACCAGCTGCCGGCACTCGTTCGCCCGGCTCTCGCGGATCGTCTTGAGAATGCTGCGGAGGGTGGTGTTCTGCTCGGCTTGCAACCAGGCGAGGTGGGCAACCTGCGACGTGAGCCCGTTCACAGCGTCGGTCGTTTGGTGGACGGCGTCTTGGACGTTCGTCATCTCGCGCCGCACGGCGTCTGATGACTCCCTGATCGTCGTCTGCAGGACCCGCGCGTGGTCGGCGTTCTGGCGAGTCTGCTCGTCCACCGAGGCGCGGAGCGCCTTGCTGTTCTGGTCGTAGCGCGTTGCCGCACGCTCCTGCTGAGCGAGTAGCTCTGCCCCGACGTAGGCGGTTGCCCAACGCGCGTCGGTGAACTGCTCGTTGAATCTCCAGTCGAGCTTCGCCTGATGGAGGTTCTTGTTGAACGAAAACGCTGCGACGACGGCTTCCGGGGCGCTCGGTTGATGGCTCACACGTGCTCCTCGTCCTGTCTGAGATATGGGACAAGCGAGATTGTCTCACTTATCGGACAATCGAGGATTCTAACGTTGCCACCATGAAGCGCCTACGGCGACTACATGGGGAAGACACGACCGCAGTCGGATGACGAGATCCTGAAGGCCTTCGGCGCTCGCTTGCGCGATGCGCGGGAGGTGCGCGGCATGACGCAGGAACAGGTCGCCGGGCTCTGTGAAATGAGCCGGTCGTATCTCGCCGGCGTGGAGACCGGTCGTCACAATATGGGGATTGCGAAGGTCGTGCGGATCGCTGCTGTACTCGCGGTGTCGCCGGCCGTTTTTTTCACCGAGGCACCCTTAGCGAAGAAGCGCCGGCGCTAGCCCCGACGACTGAAGAAGGCGAGTTCCGCTACGCTTTTTTCGCCGCGGCCTTCGCTGCCGCGATTGCCGCCTTGATGCCTTTATCGGCGCGGATCGCCGCGATTGCGGCATGTTCCGCGGCCGGAATGGAGCGAAGAAGAACAGCGAGCGTTCCGGCGATACCGCGGGGATGGCCCTTCTTTCCTCCCGCCCTCCGCTTCCGCATCTTCCGTTCTGGAGCCGCGCTGCGGGGCAACTGTGCGGTCACAGAGGCTGTTTCAGCAGCGTCACGGAGGCTCGCGAGTCGCCGTTCAATGTCCGCGATCTCGGTCGACAGACCCGCAAGCATGCTCCGAACCTCTGATGAGGTAATCCGCCGTTCGGCAAGAAGTCGTTCAACCACCCACTGCGCTTGTCCCGGTGTCAGATCCATCGCCATCGTTGCCCTCGCTCGGCACATTCTACGTCGATGGCCGGAGCCGGAGGACACAGGCAGTAGAACGCTGAAAAGCTGATCCACGTCTTCTCCTCACAGCGAGCGGTTCAGCCTCGCGAGCGAACAGCCTGTGGCTCTACGCTTCGACGCATGAAGATCAACGTGCAGAAAGTGGGTGGTATCTGGCATGGCACCATCGACAGCCATCCCGACGTGGATGTTCGCGCCCTCACCGAAGAAATTGCGCGGCGAAAAGTAGAGGAGATTGCCAAAGGCCTCTCCGCGAGCGGAAGACAGATTCAAGGCGTACTCACCCCTCGGTCCGACCGCGACTCGGATTGAGAAAGGCGGGCACGATCCCCTGGGCCTTTCTGTCGGCTGCCGCTTGCTTTGCCGCCTTGCTCCGCGACTTGTCGGTAAGAGCGTCGCGCTGCCGTGCAATCGTGTCGGCCACGACCGGCGGAAGCGCGAGACGGAAGCTTCCTTCCGCGCCGATGTACTCGATGAAGATCGTGTCGCCGGTCTCCCGCTGGCGATACGTCTGGATGATGAAGGTTTGGGACAGATTCAAAACAGGTGTCAACGCCCGCACCGTCGACGCCTTCGTATGCAGCACATCGGGCAGGCCCGTGAGCGAGCGGATCGTGCGATCGAACTCGTCGCCGAGCGCGCTGCGGGTTTCGATTGGCTCTTTCATCATTTCTCAACCTCCGTTGTGAAGCGTGTAAATCGGACCCAGGAATTAGGATGAGCTGACCAGGCGCATCCCGAAGATTTACTTGAACGCAGCGAATGCCGACGCTGCGATGCCGATCGCGAAGAGCACACTGAGTGCTCCGATCAGCATCAGGGTTGTAGCGCGAGTCCGAGCGGAGCGCTTTGCCTTGAGGAGTTCCGCGCGGGTACGAAGGCCAATGGCCGATGCTCGCGTACAGCAGTACCCGCATCGAATGCACCGCACGATAAGCGCGCTGAGCCCCGGCTCATTGATGATGAGTTCCTTGAGGGTTTGCTCGGAACCTGCGGCTTTGCAGGTCGGGCAGAACTCTTCGGTAAAGAACTCACGAGACCAGGAGGCGTGGGCTGTCATGATCGTTGTAGGTAAGGGGTAGGCGGAGGTAACCGTCGACTTCGAGGTCCTCAAGGATTTGAGGGTTTTGCTCGAAGTACGACCGTTCGTCGAACGGGGAAGGGCGCGTGTCGGAGCACCAGGTTTCGCGCTCGTCGTCAGGACAGGCGAGGCGTGCGACGCGTTCTTCTACGAACGCTCGTTCGTAGAGAGCCGCGCGCTCCTCGGGGGTCTGCGGCAAGCCTGCCGACCGTGGCAGGCGCGTGAACTTGAGGTACTTCACCGCGTCCATCAGGTGACCGAGGAACGCATAGGCATCGTGCGGGTTCATCCGCGTGATGTCATCGTTTCTCGCGACAATGCGCCATTCGCGCGTTCGTCCGAACATCCGTTCATACCTACGGTAGAGATCAATCTGGCTTGGTGTGGCCATAGCGATGAGGGTTAACTGTTACCTGTCAAAGAACCCGGCTGGGTCCACCCGGGTGTGGGTGGGATGCCGAAGCTGGTCAGCTCATTGGCGAACATACTTTGGAGGTGCTCCGCCTGCGTTGACGCTCTGCGTGAGGAGTTAGACGGAGTGAGACTTTCACGCATCACCGGCTGATTCCCTCTCTCCGACCGCTCGGGCGACTGGATGTGCTGTCGCTCTCCATCGCGGACCGAATGAGCTGGTCTAGCACGACCCCCTTCAAAGAACAGGGATCGGCTTTCGGAAGCGCGACGCGCACGACGGTGGGGCCAAGTTCCGCTTCGAGTGCACGCGTTGCGTCTGCGCCCGCGGCATCCGCGTCGAACAGCACGAACACGCGGCGGAAGCGGCTCAGGAGCGCGCGCTGGTTCGCGCTGACCTGGCAGCTGAGACTCGCAACGACGTTCGGCATCCCGAGCTGATGCACCGCGGCGGCATCAAGGACGCCTTCCACGAGGATGACCGTGTCGCTCTTCGCGGCCTTCACACGGTGAAGGTTGAAGAGGATCGCCTTGCGCGGAACCTCACGCTGGAACCAGTAGCGGGGCTCGGTGTCGACGAGTCGGCGCCCGACATGGCCGACGAGCGAACCGTCCGCGTCATGGAGCGGGATGACGATCCGGTCGCCGAGCGGAGGCTTTCCTGCGAAGTAGCCCATCCCGAAGAATCGGGCTGTTGCGGTGTGGATCCCTCGTGACGCAAGGTACGGGTGCCCAGCATCGAGCGGCCCGATCGGAGCGACGACGGCGTCGGGCCGAGCATCGACGGCCGATCGCCAGAAGGATGTTGCGACGGCCGGCGCCTCGCCGCCCATCCGCTGGATGAACTGCGCCAAGCCGCCGCCAAGCCCGCACGCAAAGCAGTGGAAACCCTTCTCCGGGGTGACGACGAAACTGGTGGGGTTGCTCCCCCGATGGAACGGACACGGGCCACGCAGCGCGCCCCCCACCACGCTGAGGGTCACCCCGTACCGTTCCAGGGTCGCGATCCATCGCTCCCGGTCGTTCATCATGATCCGAGGATCTCCTCGCGCGCGCCCTTCGGGTCGCGCATCGCCCGCCAGACGGGACCCGCCGCATGGGCCGCAATGATGCGGACGGACTCGGCCCGCTCGCGCTTGTTGACGCCGGGGGGCGTCGCGAGGGGGAGCGCCTCGCCATTCGTCGTGAAGACGAACCCCGCGGCATCAGCGAGGACCGCGGCCGCGCCCTCCACGAACTGGTCTTCGAGGCTCGCCGTTCGCGTCCACACGAGCACGCGTGGCATCTCCGCGCCGCACGCCGCTGCAAGCGCACGGATCTTCCACGCCTTCACGCGTGCGAGGAATCGCTCATCGCGCTGGCCGAATCCTGTTTCGATCTCGACATAGCAGCGCTGGGTTGGTGCCCCGCTGAGCGTGAACGCGAGGTCCGGGACGTAGCGCACCGGTCGCGTCGGGTCCGGGCGCTCCCGTTCCTGCATGGCCGGGACGAACGGCGTGAGGTCGATTGGGTCGAACACTTCGCGGTCGCCACGGACATCCATGATGCGGAGATCGCGCGTGTGTGCCGCGGCGGCGAGGAAGGTGAGGAGCGTCGCGCCGTACAGGCGGTGACGTCCTTGGTGGGGAAGATGATCTTCCACGACGCGACGATGGTCCGCGTTGTTCTTCACGATCCGGAACAGCTCGCGTTCATCACCGCCGTGCGCGGCAAGGAGGCGCGCACCGGCAGGCGCGAGGATGTAGATCGTCGGCGCCGACCCTTGGCCGCGCGCCGCCGGCGGCTTGATGCGGTCGAGGAGCGGGTTCTTCGCCTCCGCACAGGCGTCGAGTTCGCGATACGCCTTGTCGTAGCTCCAACCCGTCAGCGCAATGACATGGTTCACGGTGAGGAGCCGGACGACGTGCGCGATCTGGAGGATGGCAACCGTCTTCGCGAGTCCCGTGGCCGCGATGGGAAACGAAGGGAACGCACGGTGCTCGACCGGCGCGACAACCGTCGGCACCACCGGGACGGGCGCCGGCGACGCGGGACGGTTTGGTGAGGGAGCAGGAGATGTCGAAGGCGCAGGGCGTGCCGGACCTGCAACGAGGATCGGCTGGCGAACGAAGGGCACCCGTCGCTCCGCCCTGCTTGCGTAGTACGTGCGCCGCCAGTCGGCGTACCACACGTCGAGCGGCAGCCCGAAGAGGTTCGCGGCGTACTGGCGTGGCGGGTACATGTCGACGGTGACGCTCTTCCCTTCATAGAGCCAGGTCGCGCGGTGCTCGCGCTGGCGCATGAGTCGCTGCGCGTGGAGCGTCAGCTGCTCGTCGGTCGGGATGCGGATGAGCATCTCCGCCAGCGTGTTCGTGATCGAGCGACCCATCGAGCGTCCCTCCGAGGTACCGTTGAGGGACGCGAGCGTGTCGGTGATGCCCGAGGTCCTGCCGGAGGAGGCCCCCATCTGGCCGCCGGTATTGCGCCCGCTCCCCCGGGCCGCACCGAGCGCGTCGAGCGATGCGCTTTCACCCCAGGACGAGCCGGACGAGAGCCCCTCGTTCGTGCCGAGGCTCGTCGCACGCGACTGCGTCTCGCTCCATGTGCGGCTGAGGGTGTCGGTCGCGCTTTCACCATTCGCGATGGACTTGACGTGCTCCCGGAAGAGCATGCCCATGGGGTCGATCGGTTTCGAGCGGATGGCCAGATCCTTCGCGGAGTTGAAGCTCGTCGGTCGCCAGTGGCCTTGGAGCCGGCACACCGACGGCAGGATCTCGGCGGCGTTCGGAAAGCCGATGTCCTTCCACTGGGCCATCGCCTGATAGAGAAGAAACGTCGAGACCTTGAGGTTCCGGCCCATCGCGAGCAAGGTGAAGAGCGTGGGGTCTGCCCATTGTGCGACCTCGTCGAGGATGTAGAAGCAGCGGTTGTAGCTTCCCGTCCCCACGCGCCGCAGCGTGAACATCGACTGCATGATGGCGTGAATGGAGAGGAAGGCTTCGCGCCGAAGGAGCGGGTTTGGCAGATCGGTCGTCATATAGAGACGCGCGTCGCCAAAGGCGCAGAGCCGCGGATCGAACGTCTCCTCGGAGCCGAAGAGCTTCCCGAGGGCCGTGCCGGGCGCGTAATCCTGCATGGCATTCATGAAGCTCTCGGTCTGCTCTTCAAACTGCCGCGGCTTCATCGCGCAGAGGCGCTCAAGTTCCCGAATCTGCTGAACAACGTACTCGTCCCGGTCGAGCCCGAGTCGTGAGATTTCCGCCAGGACGAAACCGCGGAACACGAAGTCATTGAGGAGGTCGTGGTACTCCGAAATGCTCCGCTCGGCGGCGCAGAGGCAGGTCAGCACCGACGTCGCGACACGCCGGAAACGCACGCGGACACTCATGTCGGCGAAGCGCACGCTGAAAACGCTCAGGACGCGCTCGACGACTTCGGGGACCGATTCCCGTGCACCATCCGGGCGAAGACGGCGCTTCAGGATGTCGATTTTGATATCCGACTCCTCGCGGTAGGAGATGACTCCGAATGCGTGGCGGGAGAGGTACCAGTCTGTCGCGCCCGTGAGAATCGGGAACATCCGCTCCAGCACCTGAAGGATCGTGCCCATGAGCGCGACGAACTGCGCGCTCCAGTCGAAGCCTGTGCCGATGTAGTCGAGGTTCACGAGCGACATCGGCGAGAACGGATAGGTGAAGGCGAGTTCCTGCGCGAGCGCCGTCTTGCCCTGGCCGGTCTCGGCTTCGGCACTGATGTTTCGCGTGAGCGTCTTCACGGGCAGCGAGATGTCCACGCCCGTCTCGGCATCCGTGCCGAGCGCGATCGCGTCCGGTGCGGGCATAAGCGCCCGCAGGAACTCCTGCGGCGAGAACTGCGGTCGCTTACGCGTTGAGATCATCAAAGGCATGCTTGCCCCCCGTACGCGTCATGGACGCCATGAGATCCTTCAGCGCGCCGAGCACGCCGCCCTGCTCTGCCTGGGCGTACAGTTCTTGGTAGTGCGCGTACTCACGCTCCGCCTTCTCCTTCGTGAGGTGGACGCGCCCCTGCTGGACGCCCCGGTAGATTTCAAACATCTCTTCGCGCGTGTGCTCCTTCGCAGCGGCGAGATCCTTCGAATCCATGTAATGCGTGAGGAAGATGTTGCCGGCGAAGGGGTAGCCCCAGCGATCGCGTGAGCTCGGCGTCACGCTGCCGGTGATCGCGGCGAGCGTCGCACGGTGCGCCAGTGCGTCGATCTCCTCCGCCGTCACGGACTCCTCGTGGGCGCCCGAGGTCGTGCTCGTTGCGCCCGGCGTGCGGGAGTGAACCTTCGCGGTCGCGCCCCGTTCGCGATAGAGAATCTGGCGACGGCGCTCGAGCGTCGTCAGCGCATCGACATGCGCAACCTCGGCGAGCACCTTGCCGCGCTCCGCGCCGAGCCGGTCCGTCTCGCGCTTGATCGAGAAGGTCTGGCGATCCGACTCCTGCTGTTCGAGTTCCAGTTCGATCTCGAACTCGGCGTGCCGGATGTCGCGTTCGACATGGAGAAGCTCGACGGTACGCTTCCCCTTGCCGATGATGTGCTCTTCCATCTTCCGCTCTTCATCGCGCATCTGGTCGCGATAGCGGAATTCGTTGGCGGCGATGATGGCCTTGTCGTTCGAGCGTTCAACCGCTCGACCGACCTTGCGCACCGGCACAAGCGTCGGTTCCGGCTCGCCAAAGAGGAGCCGGCCCAGCGCGCTGCGCTCCCGTCTCACCGGCACGTAGTCGGTGTACGACTCTTCTCCTTCTTCGATCGAGATTTCCGGCAGCGGGTTCGGCGTCTCGTAGCGAGCGAGAACCGCTGATGCGTCGCGCTGCGCGGGCGTCCGCGCCAGCGCCGTGGATTCCGATGATGCGTCATACCGATTTGTAAATGCACCCATGACCTCCTCCTTCTCTAGTTCGCCGCACGGCGAACGCCCATGTAGGCGTCGAGGCGGCGTTCCTCAGCGCGTTGAAGTTCTTTGAACGCGTGCAGCGTCCGGTTCTGTGCAGCTTCCAGTTCCGCGATCCGCGCGCGATCGGAGGCGCGTTCCTGTTCGAGCGTCTCGATCACGGCGGTCTTCGCGGCAAGCTGCGCTTGGAGCGCGCCACGTTGATCGTGAAGCACGCGCACATCGTTCTGGAGCCGCGTACGTTCGACCGCCCCGGCCGCATCCACGGGGGACGGTACGCGAGAGCGTCTCAGCGCCACAGAAGCGTCAGAAAGAGATGTTCGGCGCGCCATCGCGGCCGCCGTCTCGGCGCGGGTGAACCCAAGGAATGCGCACCGGAGCGCAACGAATGTCTCCTCCGGCACCTTCTGAAATTCGCGGGAGCGTCCCTCGTAGTTCGGACAGTGGACGATGGCGCGGTCTTCGTCGGTCCACCACTGCCGCGACTCACCAAGATATGCCTCCAGAGTCCCCCGAAAGTCATCGCGCGATGGCAGGATCCACCCCGCGTGGTACGGATCAACTTTCATTGCCTTCAGCACGCGGATGACGCGCCCATCCTCGTTTGACATGTGCCTGAGTGCGGGACGATTCGCTTCAAACCACGTCTCGTCCGCACGCGGCTTCGTGCTCCTGAAGCCACTCACGTCGCGGACGAACGTGTCGCGACGATTCGGCGCGATATGCCGTGCCACGTCGGCGGCGTTCAAGATGAAGGACGTCGCGAACCCCGGGGTCCGGGGACGCATGTACGCGAGCAATCCCTGGACATCCATGAACGTCGGGATGGGTGTCACTACCCTTTCCAGATAGTGCTGTCGGTCGCGTGGCGCGACATCGGGGAAGACGAGGTCCAAGAACCGGGCCTTCTCCGACTCCGGCAGGTGATACTTATAGACGCCGAGAGCGTTTCCCATTTCGCCCTCGCCCTACTCCGAGCCCAACTTCGGCGCTGAGAGCTCGTCGACACGATCGTGCATCTCCTTGAAGAGCGCACGAAACTTCTTGCTGAGCGTTTCGATCTTGTCGTGCGCGCGTTCGTCGGTGAGGTCAACCTCACGTTCGAAGCTGTCGAGCGATCCGGTGACGATGAAGGACTGCGTGTTGTTGTTGGCCATCGCGTTCTCCTGCGACGGCATCCCTGCATCGGCCTATCCGGTGCGATTGTCCGTCACGAAAATGATGGGCCGCACTTCACCAGCTCTTGGGGCTTGGTTCAGCTACGAAGGAGGCGTGGAGTTAGACGGAGTGGCCAGGGGTCATTTGCGGTGGCGTGGCAAGAAGACATCCGGGAAGCGGTTGTCATCAGCCAGAACGCAGGGCCGTAACAAGGCTTCATCAGAGCACGGGCAGAGGCCTTTCGCAATCAACTCGAGTCGTCGAACCGCGTCTGGACCTTGCCGCAGTTAGGCTGACCGTCGCGCGAAGCTCACGTAGGTGTGACAACCGTTTCGCCAGCTTCAACGCGATGCTACTTTCGTATCGATCGACGACCAGGAGGTGATCCCTCGCTCTCCGCACGTTCGCGGGCGAGTGCCGCCTTCGCGACACGGAGGTCGAGCCATCCTTCTGCGAGTTGTTCGATCCGGATGCCGGTCTTCCTGGTTCCGGCAAGCACCTCCAGAGTCAGTTCGCGGTTCTGGATGCGGCGGCGAATCGTCTTCGTGCTGACCCCGAGGATTCTCGACGCGCCGTCGATGGAAACATGGGTAGGGTTCACTTGCGCGGCTAGCAAGATCGGAAGAAGCTCAAGGAGCCTCTCGATCCTCGTCATCCGCTTGTTGAGATCAGCGAGCTGCCAGAACACGTCATCGCGTGTCATCGGCTCCTCCTACCGCGTGATTCTCACCGCAAGAGCATCTCGTCCACAGCCGGTCAACAGGCGCTTGTCCGCCCATTTATTCAGGTGTATCTTGTGTGTACGACGTCCCATGCCTACACTCACGCCAAAGCAGCGTTCTTTCCTCCAGGTGCTCGTCCGACTCCTTCGGGAGAATGACATCGCTCCGACGGTGCGCGAGCTCCAGGATGCGGCGAAGCTCCGTTCCTCACGGAGCGTGGTGCAATACCTCGATGCCCTCGAGTCGGCCGGAGTGATTACCCGAGGGGAGGGTCGCAGGAACATTCGGATCGTCGCGCAGCCGGAAACGGCAAGCACGATCTTGGTGCCGGTTATCGGACGTGTTGCCGCCGGAACGCCAATCCTCGCTGAGGAGAACGTCCGTGATGTCATCGGCGTCGATCGATCCGTGGCCCGCGGCAACCACAGCTATTACTTCTTGCAGGTGGTTGGCGACTCGATGGACAGGGCGGGCATCCAGAATGGCGATTTCGTTCTCGTGCGCTATCAGGAGACGGCGGACGACAACGCGACCGTCATCGCGCTCGTCGATGATTCGGCGACCGTGAAGAAGCTCCGCCTCTCACGTGACGCCGCGATCCTCCAACCTGTCTCCTCCAACCCTGTGCATCGCCCGATCGTCGTCGATCCTGCGTTCCGGATCCAAGGCGTCGTCGTGGCGACGTTCCCCAAAGAACAACTCTTCTCTTAACGGACTGCTATGAAACTAAATGACTGTTTCGACCACTTTCTCTGCGACACCATCGAGCCCGCGGACGACGCGAAGCTCGCGAAGGAAGGCCACGAGGAAGTACGCGACTTCCTTGCCGCCGACCCCGACTATAAGGACCGGCACACCGACACGTTTCTCGCGGGCTCGTACCGGCGCGAGACGGCGGTAAGGCCGATCAAGGACGTCGACATCGTCGTCCTGACGACGGCCGACGCCGAGAAAGAAAAGGCGGTCGATGTCCTGAACGAACTCGATACGGTCCTCAAGAAGAAGTACAAAACGAAGACGACGCCGCAGCGCAGGTCCATTCGCATCGAGCGAGAGGGCATGATGCTTGATGTCGTGCCGACCACCGCGCCGAACGGCGCGAAAAAGGCGCTCCGCATTCCCGACCGCGAACAGAAGGAATGGCGCTGGACACACCCGAAGCGCCACATTGAGCACGCGTCGGAGTTGAACGATGCGGCTCGCGACGCCAAGACGGATCGCGGACGCTATGTGCCCACGGTGAAGCTCGCGAAAAAGTGGAAAACCGTGCAACTGAAAGATGCCCGTCCGAAAGGGTTTCTCCTCGAAGCCTTCGTCGGGGAGCATCACGATCCCGACGCGCGCGATTGGGCAGACTGCTTCATAGCCTTCCTCGAATCCTTCGTCGCCGAGCATGGAAGCTTCAAGGACGGTGACACCCTCCCGACATGGGAAGATCCGGGCCTGGCCGACGAGGACGTCGACGACAAGACCCTCCACACGGGACTCACCTCGAAGCAGTTCGCGGCGTTCGTTACGACGGCGAAGTCGTCCCTCGACACCGCCAAGCGTGCGCGTGACTCCCAGGATGTCGATGAAAGCGTGAAGCTCTGGCGCGAAGTCTTCGGACCGGACTTCCCTGCGCCGGAGTCCGATAAGAGCAAGAAGGAGAGCGCCGCGATCACCGTCGGGTCTACGAGCAAGCGCGACGTGCGGGAGTCGCCGCCGTTTGCGTGAATGGCGTCTTCGAACATCTTCGCGTCGTATCGCGCGCAATTCGAGGCGGATCTTGCGCGCTACGGATTCCTCGCCGAAGTTGATGGCCGCTGGCGCGGCTCGGTTGATACGTCGTGGTACGCAGGCGACGGTACGCGCCATCACGCACAAGAGGAAATCCTCGTCGAGTTGCGGAGCGGTTTCCCGTTCGACAAGCCGCGCGTTCGGCCATGCACGCCGGACCCGCTCATTGCGGAGTCGCTGCATCGCGAGCCCGGAGGCGCTGCGTGTCTTTGGCGCGATGACGGTACTGGTTGGCAGCCGGGCATAGCAGCCGCGGAACTCCTCGACCGCACGCGCGAATGGTTCACCCGTTGTCGCGAGTCTCGATGGCGCGACGACGAGCGGCCGGGAGATCTCCACCTCTACTACCCATCGGATCGCCTTCAGACGATGGTCGCGATGGGTGACGACTGGCAGCCGTCGAAGGACGCGCCGATGGGCCGGTTCGGCGTGTGGCAGACGAACGATCGAATCGCCTTCGTCGGCGATCCCCAATCGGGCGGTGGAACGCCCGGTCCAAAAAACAAGAACCCCGTTCTAACACAGCTCCTGGTGGGAAACGAGCGCGTCGCCGAAGTGGGAGTGTGGTTCCGGATCACGCAGGAGCCGAAGCGGATTGCGACCGCCACGGAGTTCGTGGCGTTGGTAGATGCCGCTGCAGATCGTCCGGGCGCTACCGTGGAGCATATGACCGGCGTGCTCGGGTCGAAGATCCGCGGCGCGAAGCGCATTTACATCGCGCTCGGATATCCCGGCGCGGGCCTCGATGAGCACTGGCTCTTTCTGCAGTGCAACGTGGCTTCGCGTGAAGGGAAACGATGGTCGACACCAGATGGACTGAAGGCCCTGAGCCTCGACGCCTGCGTCACCGCTCCTGCCGCGAAGAGCGCCCTCCTGCGGCGCATCGGAGATCCCGCGGAAGCAGTCGCAGCGAAACATGTCCTTGTCTTCGGCGTCGGCGCGATCGGATCGGAGGTCGCGATCTTGCTCGCGAAGACAGGCCTCGCCAAGCTCTCCATCGTCGACAGCGGTCGGCTCACCCCGGCGAACGCCATCCGTCATGCGGCAGGGCTGCGGTATGCGGGACTCCTGAAGACATTCGCAGTCGAGCAAGAGATTCTCGGCCACGCTCCGTACTGTGCGGTCGAGCAGCATCTTGAAACCTGGAAGCCGGATGAACTCGCGCCGCTCGTGGGGGCGGCCGACCTTGTCATTGACGCGACGGCTCGTTCGCAGTTCTCGGCACTCCTGAATGAGATCGCACTCGCTGCCGGGACACCCGTGCTGTACGTTGCGGCACACCGGCGCGCGAGCATCGGTCGCATACGGCTGGTGCGGCCGCATCGGGACGCCTGTCTGACTTGTTACGAGGCGGGCTACGTGAACAACGCTACCTATCCGTTGATACCGCCGATGGATGAAGGTGCGTTCATCGAGGAGGGATGCGGAACGCCCACCGTCACGGCCGGCGCGCTCGACCTCCAAACAACCGCGAACACCGCCGCGCGCCTCGCCGTGAATCTTCTCAGCGGAAGCGAAGCACCCGAAAACCATACGCTCGTCGTCGTGCAACCGATCCCGGGCGCTACCGCGCCGCTGGAGGCTTGCGGGGTCCACGCAGCGACGTACTCGCCCTTGTCGGAGTGCGAATCCTGCGGCTCGGGAAGTCCAACGCCATGATGCAATTCATCATTGATTCTGAACTCACGAAGGCCGTCACCACGCACTGCAAGCGCTGGGCGCCAAAGGAGACCGGCGGCATTCTCCTCGGATACCGGTGCGAGAACGCCGTTCACGTCACGGGCTTCGTTGGCCCTGGTCCGCGCGCGAAACACACGCGCGCATCGTTCATTCGGGACGGCGTGTTCGCACAGCGCATACTTGACGACGTCGTGACGGGCACCGGCGGTAGGTCGGACTATCTTGGCGAGTGGCACTCGCATCCCGCGCCAGTCGAGCCCAGCGGGCGCGACGAGAAGAGCATCCGTTGGGTGGCGGCGAACGCCGCATACGATTGCGCGGACCCACTTCTCGTCGTCGTCACCCTTGAAGGCCGCGCGTGGTCACTCCGCGCATTTACCTCGAAGGGAACGACCCTGTCGCGCTGCGCTGTGATCGACGCATGCGATACCTGTGGACTATCCGACCAGCTTGGGATTACGGTAAAACCAGATGACATCTAAGAAGCGGAAGAAGAAACCCGCGGTGAAGCGCGTAACGCTGAAGCAGCTCTTCGGCGACCTGCAAAGGGAGCTTGAGCAGACGCTCCTCACCGCGAAGAACAACATCCCTCACGCTGGATCAAAGGGCGACGCGACTGAAGCGGATTGGATCGCCATGCTCGACAAACACCTTCCGAAGCGGTACTGCGTCACGAAGGCATTCGTCATCGATCACACCGGACGTTTGAGTCAACAGCTCGACCTCGTCATCTACGACAAGCAGTACGGACCGGTGGTCTTTCATCGAAAGGGCGTCACGTACATTCCTGCGGAGAGCGTCTATGCAGTTTTCGAGGTGAAGCCGACGATCAACGCGGAGTACGTGACGTACGCGATTGAGAAAGCGGCATCCGTGCGTCGACTGAAGCGGACCTCTGTCGCGATCACCAGCGCGATGGGATCGGCGCCGCACGACGCGAAACCGCCGAAGCCGATCATTACTGGCATCCTCGCGTATGACATGGATTGGAAGAAGGGATTCGGGAAACCGTTCGCGAAACTGCTACAGGACGCGGAAGTCGATGGACGTATCGACCTGGGATGCTCGCTGGTCGGCGGAGCCTTCAACGTCGACTATGCCGGTGCGAAGCCGGACATCACGACGAGCGATACTGAAGAGGCCCTCGTATCCTTCTTCATGACCCTCCTCCATCGGCTTCAACCGCTCGGAACCGTGACGGCGATCGACCTCACGGCGTACGGAGACTTCACCCTCGGCAAGAAGCATGGCACCTGATCGCAACGTATCCAACTTTGATCAGACGAAAAGGACTTGGCGTAAGGACGGTTTACATGAATATCAATTCAGCCGAACATTCACCTCTTGCCAGCGGCACGGCCCTCGTGACTGGCGGCGCCGGATTCCTCGGCTCACACGTCGCCGAAGGGCTCCTGGCGGCCGGCCTAGACGTCGTTGTTCTGGACGATCTCAGCGGAGGCTACCAAGAGAATGTTCCCAATCTGGCGAAGCTCGTCGTTGGGAGCATTCTGGACCGTGACCTACTTGCCCGCACGTTTGACGAAAGCAGCTTCGACTATGTTTTTCACTTCGCGGCCTATGCCGCTGAATGCCTCAGCCACCACATCAGAAACTTCAACTACCTCCACAATGTTGTCGGTACCTCGAATCTCATAACCGAATCATCAAGGAGGCGTGTCAAAGCATTTGTCTTTGCCTCTTCTGCGGCCGTCTATGGAACAGCGGAGACTTCCGTCAGCGAAGATACTGTGCCACAACCCGAGGACCCTTACGGCATCGCGAAATACGCAATGGAACTTGATCTCCGGGCCGCTCACCGTGTCTTCGGGTTACCTTACGTGATCTTTCGACTTCACAACGTCTACGGAGAGCGCCAGGATCTGACAGATCGATACCGGAACGTTGTCGGAATCCATATGAGGCAGGCACTTCTTGGTCAGGCGATGACATTATTCGGCGCCGGCGATCAAACCAGGCAATTCACTTACGTCGGTGACATCACCCCGCACATTACGCGGTCGATCTACCTAGAGGCCGCAATGGGGCAAACCTTCAATATTGGTGCGTCATCGGCGCTTTCCGTGATAGAGATCGCGCAGATGGTGGCTGAATCAGTCGGTGTTGCCTGCAACGTGCATCATGAGCCACCTCGAATCGAAACCCACGATGTTCACGTCGACCATTCCAAAGCGCAGCGCGTCTTTGGACCAATGATCGAAACACCTACTCAGCTGGGTATTGCGAGAATGACAAGATGGGCGCGCGAGAACGTCCGGAAGGCACGACCCTTTCGCCCTGTCGAAATCGAAGACCACTTACCTCCAGTATGGAGAGCCGGTTCACCGACAGAACCATAGTGCGAATCACGATGCTTAGGGTTGCGATGATCAATGTGCCTTTGCGCGTACCAACCGACCCCGATCGGTGGATTACGGTGCCACCGCAAGGCTACGGCGGGATCCAATGGGTAGTCGCGAACCTTGTCGATGGCTTGCTTGCTCTCGGCCACACGGTCTATCTCTTGGGTGCACCTGGAAGTAGCTCGAGCGATCGCCGACTCATCGTGGTGGATGCTGCAGAGCCGCACGAGATCAGCAGTTGGCTGAATACGAACACCGTCGACCTTATCCACGACCATTCGAACGGCATCATCCCTCTGAGCGAGGGGGTGATTCCTTTTGTCTCTACGCATCATTTGACGGGCCGGCCGCGATACCCGGAATGTGCGATCTACCTGTCATACGCCCAGCGAGCTGATGCGGAGAGCGAGCGAGCGCCCGTAATCCGTATCCCCGTAAATCCAGCGAGGTATCGCCACTCCACCCCAAAGTCCAACTACCTTTTGGTGCTATGCCGAGTGTCCCGATGGAAGGGCGTCCTGGAGGCGGCGCAGTTTGCCAACGCTGCACAGATGCCTCTTCTTATTGCCGGGCCCGCATGGGAACCCGACTACCTAGATCTGATCCTGCGCGAGCACTCGAACGTCGCCAGTTACCTCGGCGAAGTGGCGGATGACCGCCGCCTAGACTTGCTCGGGAGGGCGCGCGCTCTGTTGGCGCTCTCACAGCCCTACCCTGGGCCTTGGAATCGCCGATGGTCCGAACCGGGTGCGACTGTCGTGTCGGAAGCCGCGGCTTCCGGAACGCCAGCGATCTCGAGTGACAACGGCTGCCTCTCCGAAATCACGCCCCTCGTTGGAAGAGTGATACCCGTCGGAGAGAGAATCAGTCCTCAACGAGCCGAGGCCCTCCTCCGAGATCTCCCCACCCCAGAGGTCGTTCGCGCTACCGCCGTTCAGGAGTGGGGCCACGTTAAGATCGCGGCTGAATATGTAGACGTCTATCGTGACCGTCTGCGAGGATCGGCATGGGACTAGCGTCCGCACTCCGCGATAAGGGCTTTGTACGGGTCCCGTGCGTGTTCTCTGCGGCCCAGATTCAAGAATCGAGCGATGTCGTAGACCGACTGATCTCGATGTGGCGCGGCTCGTCGGATCCAGACTTCTGGTCGTTCCACAACAAGGACACCGAGGTGCTGTACCGCATCCATAACCTTGAGAAAAAGAACGAAGTGTTTTTGCGACTCATTCAACTGAGTCGCTTCCGCGCGATCGTGAGGAGAGTGATGGGAGCAGCGGTACCCACTGCCTGCGCACTCGTCTACAAAATGCCTCACTTCGGAGCGGAGATCCCTTGGCATCGTGATCCGCTCGACGTGCTGCCCAGCACCGTCTTCAACTTCAGCATTTTTCTCGACGCAACGTCCGCAGACAATGGCCCACTGTCGTTCGTGCCCGGGTCCCATTTGCACGATCGAGGCTATCCGACTGGACGGCCGCATGACGCAGTCGCGGTTCGGGCCGCAGCTGGCGACGTTCTCATTCACGATGTTCGCGTGTACCACGGGTCGGACCGGTCGAGTAGCCCGACGCCACGCCGAAGTATCATCATTGAGTTTCAGCCCGTCTGCCTGGCGCGGACGAGCATCATCGGGGCGATCGATCGCCCCGATGAACAAGCCAGGTGAGTCGACGCTTTCCGATCTTGAACTGCCGGCATCGCTCAAAGGCAGGATGCGTCACTTTTAGGTCACTGTCCGTTGCAAGAGCGACGACACCCGTTGCGGAGAGGAGGGCATCGAGCGCTGAGAGCATTGCCTGAATCGCGGTTTCGGCCTCCAGCACTTCACCGGTCCCGTCAACCCAACGATCCATCCGACCGTAGGGGACATCCGTGATCACCAGTTCAGGCGTTTCGATGAGTTGCGCCCGCATGGTTCCCGCATCGCGAGCATCAGCGATGAACCATCGCACTATCGGAGGGGGCTCGACAATCCGGCCGCGCAGCGCACGAGCGCTCTCGATGGCCTGAGCGTGCGCCGGATTCTCGTGGGCCCGGAAGAGAGTATGCAGTCCAGAGTCCCTCGCGTTGGCACCTTCGACGGTCAGCAACTCGAGGTTCGCACGTGCGAGCGCGACGGCAGCAGGATCGATGTCCGAGACCGCAATCGACGCGATATCATTCCCGTACAGAAGTCCCACGCAACTCATCAGATATCCTGCGCCGCAGCAGGGGTCATAGATTGCGCAACCGCGGTCCGCGACGTCACTGGGCAGCAGCGCCCGCCCCTGTTCAAACATCTCCCTTGACAAACGAACCGGAAAAGCGCTCTTGCCTGGAGAACTCCTCAGTACGAGACCGCTAGCGAAGTCGGCATACGATTGGTCCTGCGTCGCAAATCGGAATTTCATGGGTCTAGATGTGGGACGGGCTGATATTTAGCCGTGAAACGCATCACCGAATCCTCTGGAGGAGAGCCCTGAGACAGTGCGGGAGGGAACGACGCTTCTACATCTTCCTCCTACGCATGACCCACCTTACACGATCCCGGCGGGAGCAGTTCGCGGCACTATCCATCTCACGCGCGCGCGACACGCGCTTGACGTTGCGGTCGACTGGCCCAATCATTGCCGCGTCGCTCCTCAATTTGCCTGACACCGAACGAGGCCTCGAAGAGCAGATTCGGAATTATGCGTTTCACGCTTGAACGTGCTGGGTCCATTCTTGACTCCAAAGAAAACAGTGTCAACCGACGACATCGCCCCGATCCGTTTCCTCGCGCGGAGCTTGCACGGCATCGAGTGGATCGTAGCAGCGGAAATAGAGGAAGTCGCTGGGGCGACAATCCTATGCCTCGGCCATCGGGAGATTCATTTCGAGACAGCCAAGCCGTTGGCTGAGGCGCTTTCGCGACTCCGCACGGCCGACGATCTCTTCTTGGCAGTGGGCGAAGCAAGGCAGATCGACCGTCATCGCACGAGTCTGGAACGCCTGGTCCGGACATCAAGCCAAATGCCATGGGCGAACGCCCTGACGACTCTTCGCGAGTTGCGCCGATCCGCTCCCTGGACTTCGTTCTCGGTGACGGCAAGCTTCCTCGGAAAGCGCAACTACAACCGGTACGAAATCGAGGACCACGTAGCGAAGAGCATCAGGTCGGCGACAGGACTCATGTACAGGCCCAGCCTCGAGTCAACTGCCGATCGCCGTGAACTCGGCATCCGCGTCCACATTACTGAGGAACGCGCCACTTTCTCGCTTCGCGTTTTCGATGAACCACTTCATCGCCGAGCGTACAAGCAGCGATCCCAGCCAGGAACCCTACACCCACCACTGGCCGCCGCCATGGCACTTCTTTCGGGCCTTCGGCCCGGCATCAACGTCCTCGACCCCTTCTGCGGCGTCGGCACCATCGGCATCGAAAGCGCACGCCTCGAGCCATCCATCCAGTTCACAGGCGCAGATATCGACGTGTCAAAACTGGCCGACGCTCGAATCAACGCCACGAATGCCAAGACGCGTGTGGCCTTCCTCACTAGCGACGCGGGCCGCCTTCCAATCGCCTCGCTCAGCGTCAACCGAATCATCACGAATCCACCGTGGCGGATCGCAGTTGACGCTGTAGGCGCCTTTGCTGCGGCGCCACCAGCGAAACGGTTCTCCGAGATCGAGCGGGTGCTATCGAACGACGGCCGAGCGGTTCTGCTTATTCATGGCGATGATGCCGCCACCCTCGATCGGTGGGGACCTGTCGGCCTAACTGTACGTTTCCGAATGCAGGTGAGCATCTTCGGCCAGCATCCCTGGCTCTACCTGGTCACGCGGGACACGAACGATTTTCCCACGGCAGTTATCGACCAAGAAGGGCTCCTTGGAACCGCTCTGCAACGAAACCTCGGGCGCGCGGCTGAGAGCAATGAGCAACCCTGACACGTTCTGCATTCTCCCGTGGGTTCATCTGTACGGATCGGTCGACGGGATCTGGGGGCGCTGCTGCGTCGACGCGACGACGTATCCCGGAGGAGCATCGCCACAGAAGCTTCGCTCGGACGCACTCGGCTGCTCGGCACACTCGTCGCACGTGCTCGCGAACGAAGGTCGCCGCATGGACCTCCTCGCGGCATTCAACAGCATCGCAATGAAAGAGACCCGCCTAGCCATGCTAGACGGTCTTCGACTCGATGCTTGCCAGTACTGCTACGCACGCGAGCGCGCCGGCGCGCGATCGTATCGTCAGATCGCAAACGACCTCTTCCCTCTTGACGGGACGGTTCGCGAGTTGGTGGAGTCGACCTCTGACGACGGTCACCTCAACGGCTTTCCGCGTTACCTGGATATCCGCCTCGAGAACGCCTGCGGCCTCGCCTGCATCATGTGTGACTACCCGGTGAGCTCGACCATCGGCGTCAAACAGGGGATGTCACCACGGGCGGCACGACTCGATACCTACGCGCAGGACGAAGAACTGTGGGCGATCCTTGAAGCGAACGCACATCACATCGAGCGTGTCTACTTCGCTGGCGGGGAGCCGCTCCAGCAGCGAATGCACCTTCGCTTCCTCGACCTCCTGATCGCGCGAGGTCGTCCTGAGCACACGACGCTGGCCTACAGTACAAATCTCATGCTGATACCAGACGGATGGCTGGAGCGCCTGAAACGATTTCGATCCATCGACATCGGCGCGTCCTGTGACGGAATCGGCGAGGTCTTCGAGCGCATCCGCCTTGGAGCTCGATGGGAAACGTTTGCGCGAAACGTGCGCCGAGTGAGAGCGGAGTTCCCGGTCCGTCTCGCGGTAACGGTCCAACGCGACAACGCGGCCCATCTCGAGGAGTTGATCCAATGGGCCGTGCTGGAACACTGCGAGCTCGATATGTCAAACCTGCTCCTCCACCCTGAGGAGCTTTGCGTGACGTCGCTACCGATCGTCGATCGGGAGACGCTCGCTCGACAGTACGATCAGAGCGCAGCCCGGTACATGACGTCGGGTCTCCGGGGGATTGCGGAACAACTGGAGAGCCTCGCCAGCATCCTGCGAGCGCAAGGTCATGCGCTCGAATGAACCTCGCAGCAGTCTGATTGTATCCGACGTCACCATGCCAGGCGGAGTTGGTACGCACATCCGCGACCTGACCATAGCCGCCTGCGGGCGAGGCTGGGCCGTTGCTGTGTTGCTAGATAGCGGCCGTGGTTCGGATTCAATCGCGGATGCGCTCCAAGAGCTCCGCGTCACCGTCCACCGTGGACCCTTGCATCCCCGTCACAGCAGTGAGGACGACATTCGCGCTACGGTCCTCCGAGCGATCGAGATATCGCGGCCCGACATCATCCACGTACAGTGCGGTTCACCTAAGAGCGCCATCCTGCCGCGACAGCTCGCTCTCGACTCCTCGATACCGCTTCTCTTCACTGAGAACTACGTCTCAGCAGATTCGATCAACGAAGAACTGCTAGCGCGTCTCAAGACGATTTACCTGCGAGCACACGCGGTGATCTCCGTCTGCGACCACAACCGCGATCTTCTGCGCAATGAGCTTGGCCTCGTCGCGAACCACCACGTCGTCATTCGTTACGGCGTGCGACTCCTCCCGCCGCGGCCGTCGGTGCGTGACACCCGAAAGACCATTTGCGTGGCCCGACTGACACACCAGAAGGGGATCGATGTGTTACTCCGCGCCTTTTCGCTCGTCAGCCACACTGACATCGGTATCACTCTTGCCGGCTCCGGCGAGCTTGACTCGGACCTCCGCCGAATGGCCGAAGAGTTAGGTCTTGGGAAACGCGTGCACTTCGCCGGCTGGGTTGAGGACATCGCCGCTCGACTTGACTCATCTGATCTGTTTGTCCTGCCAAGCCGGTCGGAAGGGCAGCCGATCGCACTGCTCGAAGCGCTTGCCGCGGGCCTTCCGAGCATTGCGTCGGCGGTCTCCGGAATCCCAGAGGCGCTCGCCGGAGGAAGCTACGGTGCGCTCGTGCCGCCTGAGGATCCTCGCGCGCTGTCCACTGCGATCACTGCCTACTATGACAATCCGACCGACCTTCGGTCGAGAGTCCGCGCGGCGCGTCATCATTTGCGACTGCACCACGATCCTGCCACGAATCTGAGCCGTGTCGTCGATCTTTGGGAGAGCGCCTTGTGATCCTTCGCCACGCTTGGATGAAGTCGTAAGGTTGTTGCATCGCGCGCGAACCGCCAAGAACCAGTGCAGCGCTTCGGTGTCACGCGAGGTTAGCCTCCTCTAACTCTAACGCGCCGCTGCCGCGATCATTGAGTCTTGGCCGTGCGCCACGTATGCGCTACCCGTCCCGTCAGGCTCGTAAAGATCACTTCACGAGGCCAGCGATCACCGCTCGTCTGAAACGCCGAGACCCGTACGTCAGCATAGGCTCTGCGTGCGTAAATTACTGCTGCTCGGTCGTTGTGCCGGTGCCAATGTTCTACGTCGAATCCACGGCCCATTCTGCTCTCTCGCTCAAGAAACGCGCGCAGACACAATCGAGGAGGTCCGTACAAGATGACGGTGGTCACGCCTGCCTTCGCCGCCGACTCAATCTTCCCGCGACTGAGGATCGTCGTACTCGGGAACGACAGTACCGCGCCAGCCGCGGCCAACGTCGATACGCTGGTACGAATGACCGATGCCAAAGAAGTTGCATCCGACCGCAGGAGAAACATGCGCCATTCATCGCGAACGCCACTCACCTTGAGGCCGTCACGGCCGTCGACTCGATCACAATCGAGGTGAAGGAAGCCCATGTCATCTCTGAGCCATGTCGCAACTTTAGTTTTTCCGACTCCCGCGAGGCCAAGTAGCAAAATGATGGGTACGCTCGTCGGGTCAGCACTTCCTGACCAGCCCTCACCGACTTCGGTCGCGGTCACATTCAAGTCTGTCTCCGTCTCACGTCGGCTCTTCACGTGCACCCCCGGCTGCGGGATGACACTTCGCTCAAGCGAGACACTGCGGACAGAAAATCACTCATGTACACCTGCGCTTGCGAATGGTCACCGTTTCCGATGAACCAGATCGCGATCGTCAGCGAGCCGTGCGCGAGCCACCAGAAGAACCGTGCTTGCTCAGCCCGGCCAAACCTCACGCCGTAGGCGTCAAAGAACTCTCGCCAGTTTGCCCGCTCAATGTAGCGCCACAACAGGAGACTCATATCTCTCCACTGATCCGACAGAGTAATACCATCCCAGTCGACGATAACAATGACGTCCTCTACTACGATAAGGTTTGAAGGATTGGGGTCTCCGTGCGTCGGAACTACATCAACCGGCACACAGGCGACACTCTCAGCAAGAAGCATCAAACCAGAGGCGGTAGAAGCGTTCCGCACGATCGAACTGCGTGAGGAATCAAACTTATGTAGCAGGGCTTTCAGCTCTCCCTGCGCGTGTTCTACACCGTTCGACATGCGACTATGAGCAAGCACGCGTTTGAGACCAGGGCTCTCGTGATAACGCTTCATGGTTCTAGCGAGACCGGCCGCGTTCGCTGCCAGCCATTGTTTTGTCGGGTGAACCCCCTCGACCAACTCTTGGATCACATAGTGTCGGGAAGCATGCGTGCCGTGTGTCACCAGTCGTGGCGCGATACTCAAGTCCGATAGAGTTTCGAGGCAGTCTGACACGATATCGAACTTGATGAAGAGGCTATGGAACTCGTTCTCCGCGAAATACGACTCATGCGATCTGCCAAACGACGGTCGCGCGAGTTTCCAGCCGGTCGACTTGAAGTGAGATTCAAGAATGTCTCGTGCGATGTCCATCTCTCAGCCCTGGCGGGTGGGCCGCTTCGTCTCCGCCGGTTAGTCTGCCACACGGTCCTCTCTGACGCGAGACGGTCGGGCCCGAACCACGAAGCACTGCCGCTGTTGCGCTGCGTCCGTTCAGCCTCCGGCGTCGCGAGCGCCACCCTCAGGACCGGCCATCAGTCCGAGTGATCATGGCGTGCGACCTCGACGTGCCAGTCTGCACCGGCCTTCGTGGCTGCGATCAACACGCTTCGTACCTCAGGACGAGGTCTCTTCATCGAGGCCAGACGTCTGACGCCGACCAACTCTCGGCCGTCCCCAGCGCCTGCGCAGCCTTCACGGACGACCGCCGCCACGGTGCCACACACTTCTGTTCGACGCCCAGGAGCGACGCAGTTGCTCCGCGAATACTCCGAAAGCTGGAGCGCGCGGCCGAACGAGCCACGAAACCCGAGGTCGGGTTCGCCCTGTCCACGCAATCTCGGCATACTATGGCGATCCGAGCGACCCTGGACAAAGACCAGTCGGCTCGCGATCAGCTGCGGCTACAGCATGATCCCGCGACGAAGCTAGAGCCCATCGTCGATCTCCGGGAGCATGCGCTACGGAGGTCTTTGCAACGATGAACTTTGGACGAACCCCCAACATACTTTTTCATGTCGCCGAGGATATCTACCATCTTGCGCCTGTGCCGCTCGTTTACCACCGCGTGATCGACGACGATCGAGAGAAATGGCACGGCGACCTAATTCGCGAAGCGCGCCAAGCCATGACTGACGCACTACTCGATGTCCCAGACGTCCGTCATGTTGAGGACCTGGGGAGTGTGCCGGAGTTTGACGACGCCACGTGGTCGGAGCAGCAGATCACACCGGTCGGCGTCTGGCATCGCGTTCCGACGAATAACTATCTCGATATCCAGGTCGCTCCCGTCCAACGACTGAGGGCACTCATCGAGAGCCGATATCTGAACGTACTGACCGCCCTTGGCTTCGGTGCAAATCACGAACCCTGGATCAGTGAGAGTTGGATTCAGTTCTACAAGAACGGCGACTACAAAGTTCTCCACAACCATGAACGGTATGGACCGCCGTACCCGAACAATCGCTGGGTAGGCGCCTACTATCTGGACGCAGGCAACCCGGACGCGTCCATGCCATATGCCGGAGTCTTTAGCTTCGCCATCCGAGGCTCGCGCTATTTCATCCGACCGGAGGCAGGCCTACTCATTCTTTGGCCCGCGGACATTTTGCACGATGTGCACCCCTTCTACGGGTCTCGCGAGCGCGTCGTCATCAACTTCAATATCAATACGAGATGAACTCTAGATGAGTCTGAGACAGGTCGTGACAGTGGCGGACGTCGGATACGTGCCGTACCTTGCCTGCTTCCTCCTGTCCCTTGGCGAGCGAGCGAGCCCGAACCATCCACTGCAAGTGACAATCATTCACCGAGCGATTCCTTCAGGCGTTCGCGGTCGCCTCCGAGATCTCGTGAATCCACCGCATCATGTCCGCTGGTTCGATCCGACATCAGAGTCCTTGCAATTCTCCCAGGCGGTCGCCGCCACCACAACCTCGCCGCATTACTTGAAGCTTCTGACGCCATTCGCTGTGCAGGAGGCGACGCGCGGAATCTACATCGATGCGGACACGATCATCACCGGCGATCTGTCATCGCTATGGACACTCGATCTGCGCGGGAATGTCATTGCGGCTGCACGAGACTGCCTTCCATTTGTTTGCGACGCTATCGGCAATCACCAAGACCTCGGGCTATCACCGAAGGCGCCTTACTTTAACTCGGGCGTACTTGTTATCGACACCGAGCGATGGCGGGCCGAGCGAGTAACGCAGCGGGTACTGGAGACGTGCGCTGCGAATGCCGAGCACTTGTCAGCGCAAGGAAAGTGGCCTCAGCACGACCAATACGGTCTGAATGTGGTACTGGGCCGCCAGTGGCTGCCCCTCGCCAGAGAGTGGAACCAATGGGCGTTTTCTTATACGCCTGAGGCACGCATCGTCCATTACCTCGGCGATAGCAAGCCACACTTGCCGGCCTGCGCTCCTGTATTTGGGAAGCTGTACTCTGACACGTTAGCGCGCACGACCTTCGGAGAACAAACGAGTGCCGCGAGTTGCTGACATGCAGTCGCAGCCCCGCTTCGAGGTGATCCTTATCGACGTCGGCGGCGTCGTGCTCTACGACTTTCCAGTCGAAATGGCCCTTTCGTACTTCATGTACCGCGAGCTCCGACGGGAACGGCCCAGCCTCAAACCGCGCGCAGCCGATCTGGTGTGGGCTTTTAGAACCGGCTCTCGCCCGCCCGCATTACGGCGGATCTGGGACAACGCGGTAGCACGTGCGTGGCCACTCGTTCTCTCCGAATGGCCTAACCTGAGTTTCCCAATTCCCTCTGCGATCGACGCAATTTCAAGGATCGGAGGCCGACTGGCCATTGTCGCGAACCAGCCACCAATGACACTTCAAGTACTCCGTGATCTCGGCGTGGAAGATCTCGTCGAGTACATCTTCCTCGACTCGATCGTCGGGATCTCGAAACCCGACGAGCATCTTTACCGGCACGTAGCCACCTCCCTAGGGATTGAGCCCCAGCACGCACTGATGATCGGCGACCGCTTCGACAATGACATCCGCCCCGCGCGTAACGTTGGTATGGCCGTAGGGTGGGTCCGCTGCCTCCAACTCGACGAAAGCCTTCACATTCCACAAGTTCCGGCATTCTGGCAAAAGGACTATTTACAGATGCGGCCTACGTTACAGGTCCAACTCGACGCGCGGGACGGCGATTGGTTGCGCACCGCGCCCCCCGATTTCATTTTTGATGATCTCGCCGATGTCGCCGTCACGTTCGGACAGCCGCCTACAGCCCATGTCTGCTGACATTGACGTTCTGATCTGCGTGGGTTCGGCCGATATTCATCGACTGATGTCGAGCAGCGTCAAGTCCTGCCTGCGGCATTTCGAGCCACTCGGAAATATCTATATCGTCAGCAACGCCGTATCAGAGGTTCGGCTGGAGTTGGAGCGCCAGGACCTCCGTTCACCCACGGTCGCCATCACCGTGATCGACGATCGCGAGATTCTGTCCCCCAAACTCATGGCGTTGCCCGGCTGGTGCAGGCAGCAGATTATCCGTCTGCGCATCGATCAGATCTGTTCCACATCGCTCGCAGCGAGCCTGAGCGCCGACACGGTATTGTGTCGGCCAGTAACTCGCACAGATCTTTTCGAGGGCGCGTCCCCGATTCTCTACTTCAACCGTTACCAGCACACGTCCTCACACCTCGACTATGAACGCCGCCGCGTTCGCAACGTCGCGCAGTTGCTGCGGGTTGAGCCCGTACGCTCGCTGCCGCTCGGGGACTTCATCATGGACCTCAAGCTCCTCGAGGCTAGTCACCTGCGATTGCTTCGCGACTACCTGAACGACATCTATGGCGACGAAGCGTTCCTCCACATCCTGCCGCAGCGCTGCGAGTCACTCGAAGACAAGGTGACGTTCGGCGAATGGACACTGTACGCGGTCTTTCTTCTCGATGTCCTTCGAGTCGACGTCCCGATCCGTAACTCGCACAATCGTTTCATCACGCAGATCCATAGCGAACGTGAGTTGGCGCTGTTCCGCGACGACGCCCATGTCGTCCACTTCGTCGACAAATCGCTAGATTTGACCCGGATCACACCGCTGCTGGCGAAGTGGGGCGTTGCATAGGTCTCGGGCGCCGGCGACGTCGGTTACTGCCGTCGCGAGTATTGCACGCCATCGCGTACGGTGACCAACCCAACACGCTTTCGAAGCGCCTGCACCAACCCTTCAGCACACGGCCGGCGCGTCGCAATTCGAGCGTTACCATCCGCGCGAGGCTCCGAACCGTCCAGAAGATTGCGGACGCGTTCCGCCGATGTGTAATGGCCCGCAGCCAGGAACATCTGATAAGCCTCAGTCAACAGACGCACTCCTTCCTTGTAGTCACCGACCTGTCGCGCCGCAAGCCCAAGAGCTTCGGCGCATTGCGCCTCGCCTGCCGAATGCTTGAGATCGCGATACAGGTCGTAGGCCTTCCGATACGCCACTTCGGCAGAAGGTTGCTGACCCAAGGCCAGTTCGATGTCACCCAGGCTCTTCAGGCAAGCCGCTTCGCCGGCCCGGTGGCCCGCGTTCGAGTACACATCCAGTGCTCTTTGGCAGAGTGACAGCCCACGATCGTAGTCCTGTGAAGCAATAGCTACCGTCCCGAGAGCATGCAAGGAACTCGCTTCACCGGTTCGATGACCCACGTGGCGATATAGGCTCAGTGCCTTCTCATGCTGAGAGGTCGCTTCGGATACCCGTCCCGCTGTCATATTCAGATGTGCCATGCTCTGAATGCAACTAGCCTCGCCGACGGTATTGCCGAGTTCATCGAGGATACCCAACGCTCCGGTATAAAGAGCCCGGGCATCATCGGCCAATCCCGCGTGTCTCGCCATGTCACCCATTGCTCGTAGGCAACTGGCCTCGACTACGAACGCTGTAACTGCACGCGCTGCGCGCAGCGCCCGCGTATACAGCACAAGTGCGCGGCGGACGTCACCCTTTGTATAGGCTATCGCGCCCAAACTAAACAGACTGCCTTTGAGACCTTCCGTATCACCTGCGTGCGCTGCGATTCGCCATGACTCACCATACAGCCGCTCGGCCCGCACTACGTCGCCGCTCATGCGAGCCACGTCACCAAGGCCACGAAGGCAACGGCCGCGGCCCGCATCGTCGCCTGCGGCCTCGAATTCCGCCAGGGCGCTTTCATAAACGGTGAAGGCCTCCCGCAGGTCGCCGCGAAGGCGCGCCAACTGGCCTAGCACAGCGAGAGCACGCGCCGTGCCGCTTCTGTCGCCCTCGCTACGCGCGACAGCCAACACGACATTCACGGTCTCGATGTCCGGTCGCCCGACCTTGACGAGACATTCTCCATAAGTTCCGATGATGTCACTCGCGACAGTCCTCCGTGGCCCTCGAGCCGCGCGTCGCAGCATCGCGGCGCAATTTTCGGCCTCCGCAGAGAACCTTGTAAGGGCTGCGCCGCCCCGCTTCGTGCCAAGGTCGCCCGCCGTGGCTGAAATCAATTCAAGATACAAGGTCTCAAGGCGCTCAGCCGCGGCGCGTGACGGCTGGTGCGCGCGCACTACATGCTCACGCACGGGAGGCAGGAGGCACGAGCGTCCATTGCGATCCTGTACGAGTCCCACGGCGCGAAGATCAGAGATAGCCGTCTCGCCGTCGTCGCCGAGCCATCCAAGGTCACCGTGCGCCATTCCACTCGGCAACATCGCGAGAGTTGAGAGCGCGTCGCGGGCCTCGTCATTAAGGCGCGGACCTGCAATCGACAGGTTCAACGCGTCAGCAAGGCTATCCTGCCGTCCAGCGCCTCCCTGGCGCTTGAGCAGCGACGTCTTGTCCCGTTCCCACAGAATACTCACTCGAACCAAGTCCGGTTCGGAAGTAGCGCGATACGCGAGCAGTTCGATTGCCAGTGGCAAGCCGCCTAATCCGTCCAGTAACGACAACAGTCGCGGGTCGTCCGCGAACTTGGCGCCCGTGAGTCCAAGAAACAATGCGCGCGAGTCATCAAGCGACAGCGGTTCGAGTTCGATGGCATGAGTCCAGCCCCTAAAGAAGGGGCGAACTCTTCCATTAAAGGTAACGACAAGAGTCACGCCCGTCGTCCCCAGCGACTCCACCAACCCCTCCGTACCAGACAGGTCCACTATCCAGGGCGCTTCGAGGTTGTCCAATACGACTACAGCAGACGCTGACTCAAGAAAGCTCAGCACTGCCTCACGCAGTTCCTCCAGTGACTCCGAGAAGCCTATCCCAGTAAGACCCGCCAGTTCTCGCCACACGTCCTGAGCTGACGTTGCAGCTTCACACCGAACGACGTAGCGGCGATCGCGAAACGCGCGAATGACCCGCTCGTCGCTCATGGCTGCCAACGCAAGCGTGGTCTTACCGATACCGGAACTTCCGAGAATCAGAATTGCCGCGTCTTTCACCAGGAGATTCACAACCACGGCGTCTCGTTCAGCGTCGCGGCCGATGCATCGCACTCGCTCGATTCGCGGATGGACACTCCTGGGCAATGATCGATTGCGTCGTTCTACCGCGGCGGGCGGACTCATTCCCCCTGCCGCAGCGGGCGGACTCATTCCTCTGAGAAACTTCCCTAAATCCTCCCGCCGCCCATAGTGGACTTGGGCCAGGCGTTTCTCCAGTAGTGTTGAGCCGCTACCGGTATCTACCGCGTCGACATCCACCAGCCGAAAGCTTCTATGTCGTGCACCCGCCAAAGCGCCCTCAACCCAGGCGAACAAGGAAGCGAAGTTCGGATCACCCAGGCCAGCACCAAAGCCGACAAACACCAAAGACCGCATCGCGTAGGCTGCGTGCAATGCCGCTTGAAGACCCGGATCGCCAGTGACCTTTGCGTAAGACAGATCCCCGAACACGACGCTATCTGGTCGCTTCCAACAGCCGTGCACGTGGACCACGCTATCGAGATCACGAGCATTCAAGATACTAAGGATGCGCGAGGCGTCCTGCCAAGTCACCGTGTCAGCACCCGTTACATCTTCGATCAAGGTGTCGTAGTTCGTCGTAAGGATGGGCACGCGTAGATCGCGAATGGCTTCGATCACCCCAGGATCGTAGACCTCCAGCGAACCGACGGTCTCCGCCAACCATCGTTGAAACTCTCCGCCGGTCGGCCCGCCAAGGGCTTCAGTGATTCGTTCAGCGGCGGATATCATTTCTCGGACATCACCAGAATTGATTGCGTGCAACTGACGATCGAGCCAAGCAGACGATCTCTCGCCAAGATCCCGACAAAGCGTCGCACCCTTCCGAAGAAGGCCCACCCACTGCGCCGCCTCGGCCCCTCCGGACGCCGCGATCGAAACACCACAACCCACCACGATCACGGCGGAACCATCAGCGATGGCCTGGCGCAGGTCTCTCTCAAGCTCGATCATGTCCCCCCCAAAAACATCTGGTCACGCCGCAAGCAATCGAGCGGATCGTTGGTTGCAGTCAGACGACATGATGCCTTGAGCATTAATCCCTCTCGTTTCGACATGCCAGCCTTCTCCGGCAGCGACCATCACGCCCGGCGACGTAACGATCGGAGGGACTGCGCAAGGGCGCCGAAAAGATGCGCACCGGCTTCATGGACAATCCCAAGCACGACACACGTAATGTAGGTGAGGGCGAGCAGAACCCGCAGTGGTTGGCCTCTCGACCCGACCCTGTTCCTAAGCCATTCTTTTCGAACACCCTGCCATGCGCTGCGGCGTCGGTATTCCGATCGCCCTTGCCAGTACGCCCTGCGGATTAGGTACGCGACGCGGAGGCGCTCCGCCGGCACGTTGTGATGAACATGATGATCTGCGAGGAACACTTCCGGCGCATTCAGCGCTCGCATCTCGCGCAGAAATGTCGTGTCGTCCCCGGATGCCAACTCATTGCCACGCCGCCCCAGTTCATCGCGAAACGTGAGCGCGTGGGCACGGATGGGTCGTACATCGAGTCCCATGCAGGCCCCCCACGTCGACAACGTTCGATCCGTATGGATCGCAAGATAGTGAAGTTGCGCGGCTGAGACGAACCACGGCAAACGGAACGATGCTTCGGGTCCGAGAATACGCACACCGATGATAGCGGCACCGGTCGTGAACGCGGTCCTGATAGCCGCGATAGTGGCTCGGGGAACCGCCACGTCGTCGTCGACGAAGATCAGAAGGTCAGTGTCGCATTGGTCGATGGCGAGGTTCCGGCACCGCGCCAAACCAAGGTTGCGATGGTTGAGGACGCACCGTACACCAGCGAGCGTTAGAGTCTCCGCAAGAGTATTCACTGCCGGCGTGGTCTCGACGTCAAGTACGACGCATAGGACGTCGCCGTCATTAACGGTTGCCAGCAGGTCACGCCACTGACGCTCGACCATCACCGGTCGATTACTACAAATCGCGACCGTCAAGCGAGGCTCCAATTGCAGCTCAGCAGCGGCTTGCGCCAATGGCGTACTCCGATGCCTCGAGCGTCGCCCGAGCACGAATCGTGGAATTACGTCGTCGCATCCGAGGGATGTAACGAAGTGTCAGGCAAGCTTGCACCAAGACCTCTGGATATCGCCACAACGCAAGCTTGAGCTGATGTTCTCCGAAGAGCATCGCATGCATTTGACGCATAAACACTTTGATGCCGCAGTAGACCGCCGCCGGGGTCGTTTTGGCTTCAGACACGAAATACACGTATTGATTACGGAGAAAGAGCATGTCGCGATGTAAATGGTCCCGTCGCGTCCGTCGCCAATGCCCCCCTTCGTAGTGTTTCACCAGAGAATCCAGAACGAGTGCGACGGCGTGGCCGCCGTACCGCGCTCTACGACAGAGGTCCGTCTCTTCGTAGAACGTCCCATACAATGGATCTAGCATTCCGATCCTCGTCACCAAATTCGTTCGCATCATCAAAGCAGCACCTTGAACGTAATAGTGATCGAGAACCATCCAGTTCGAGCGTCGCACTGGCGCGTTGCCCAGCTGGCGCGCATGGTCGATGGTTTCCGTCGTCCACTGATTCGGCGAGTCCCATCCAGCGGCGTCGTAGCGAATCTGCTGGCTCCCAGCTATTCCGTAGCTCTCGTTCGAATCGAGGAAGCGCGTGAGATGGGAGAGCGCGTCTGGATGTATTTTCGTGTCGGGGTTTAGAAGAAACACATACGGATACCCTAACGAGAGCGCTCGACGAATTCCGAGATTGTTCGTCTCGGCGAAACCACATCGTATCGGCGTTGCCACGACATCAATCGGCATCGGGGCTTTCGATGCTGCAAGGGCTGACTCGTCCGTGCAATCGTTGAGGACCAGAAGGGTGTCATACGTCGCGTCCCGCGATGTTGCAAGAGCATCGAAACAAGCGGGTAACCATCGCCCGTCGTTCGTCGACACGATGACCACAAGGACGTCCGTCATCCGCCATCACCAGAGGCGTGTGCCCCTACGCCAACTCCGAGGCGGTATCGAAGTTTGACCACACGTTCTGCGTGTCGTCGTGGTCATCGAGCAGTTCCAATAGCCGCATGACCATCGTGGATTTCTGCCCGTCGACCGACATGTAGGTCGTCGGAATCATGTCCATGCGGCTCTCGACGGTCGGCACTTTGCTCACCTCGAGCGCCTGCCGGACCGCCTCA
>Ga0307511_10000392_pt1 | contig 46596 bp, 40 predicted proteins | sample 13_EM_MG_FD_200266 | JGI IMG/M metagenome (GOLD analysis project Ga0307511, IMG submission 200266) | Populus trichocarpa ectomycorrhiza microbial communities from riparian zone in the Pacific Northwest, United States - 13_EM | ecosystem: Host-associated > Plants > Roots > Unclassified | place... | reverse complement strand
TCTCCGGCTTCCACTTCTGGTGGCCGAAGATGACCGGCAAGATGCTCGACGAGCGCCTCGGCAAGATCACCTTCTGGACGCTGTTCATCGGCTTCCACGGCACCTTCCTCGTCCAGCACTGGCTGGGCGTGAACGGGATGCAGCGCCGGATTCCCGACTACCTCGCGGTGGAGGGCCTGACGACACTCAACACGGTGTCGACGATCTTCTCGTTCGTCCTCGGGCTGTCGATCCTGCCGTTCCTCTTCAACGTCTGGAAGACCGCGCAGTACGGAGAGAGGGTCGAGGTCGACGATCCGTGGGGATACGGCCGTTCACTGGAGTGGGCGACGTCCTGCCCGCCGCCCCGCCACAACTTCCGCACGCTCCCCCGCATCCGCAGCGAATCCCCGGCCTTCGACCTTCACCATCCCGATGTCCCGGCCCTGGAACGGGAGTTGACGTCACGGTGACCGCCATGGATGAACTCCCCCTGGACCCGAGGACGTTCCTCAACGAGATCGAGGGTCACCTGCTTATCGCGGCTGCCCACACGGAGGGTCGCGACGCCGCCGCCCGTTTCACCGCCCGGCTCGACTGGCTCACTGACGGCCAACGGGCGGACGTGGAACGGCACTTCGAGGCGGAGTACCTCACCCTCGCCCGTGCCTCCTGGGAGCGTACGGCCGAGCGGGGCAGGCAGTTGCGGGACGAGTACGAGGAGACGTACCGGCGCCTGCGCCAACGCCTGTTCGCCGCCTGCCTGTTGGGGTGTGCGCTGCTCGCGGCGACGGGACTGGTCGTCATCGCGCTCGCCTAGAGACACGCGTCCCGCCGGCCCTGACGACCGGCGGGACAACGCGCTGCGACTACGTCAGCGTCCACTTCTGGTTGTTCGCCGTGCCGCAGGTGTACAGGATCAGCAGGGTGCCGTTGGCGGTGGCGGCGCCGGACGCGTCCAGGCACAGGCCCGCGTTGACGTTGGTGAGGGTGCCGTCGGAGTTGGCGGTCCACTTCTGGTTGTTCTGGCCGTTGCAGTCCCAGATGACGACCTTGGTGCCGTTGGTGGTGCCGTTGTTGTAGGCGTCCAGGCACTTGTTGCCATAGACCACGAGTTCCTTGCGGGAGGTGTACGTCCAGGCCTGGTTCTGGCCGCCGTTGCAGTCCCAGATCTCGGCCTGGGTGCCGTTGGTGATGGTGTTGTTGTAGATGTCGGCGCAGCGGCCGGACCCGGTACCGACGACCAGGTTGCCGTTCGTGCCGGGGATGGGCTGGACGTTGATCGCTCCCAGGGTCGGCAGTGAACTGCCGGTGAAGGTGAGGGAGTTGGCGGAGCCCTTCGACAGATCGACCTGGACCGAGACCGTGCCCTGGCTGGATCCGGTCGGCGGGAAGGAGACCGTCGTCGCGGTCTGGCTGTTGACCTGGAGGGTGCCGGTGACGGCGGTGGAGCCGGTGTTGGTGTAAGGGATGTCGACGACGTCCAGGCCGGTGCTCGCCGCGCTGACCGAGGTGTACTTGCCGGTGGAGGTGGCGGTGTAGTTCGTGCTCGCCGCCTCGGTGCCGCCGCTCACCTTCAACATCACCGAGCCGCCCGCCGGGACGCTGGCGGTGTAACTCGTGCCGTACGAGCCGAGGTTCGACTGGGCCCAGAGGTCGCGGACCGTGGCGGAGGCGCTGGTCAGGCCGAGGTCGGACCAGCGGACGGTGATGTTCTGTGCGGAGGAGGTGCGGTTGAGCAGCACGACGGCGCGGTTGCCGGTGCCGGAGAGGACCTTGCCGTAGACCTGGAGGCCGGTGGTGTCCTCGGCGACCTTGACGCCCTGGAGTCCGCGCGCGTCCTGGTCGACGGCGACGACGTCCGAGTTCTTGAGGATGGCGGCGGTCTCACTGGTCATCGTGGTGAGGTCGTTGCCGGCGAGCAGCGGGGCGCCGGAGATCGCCCACAGGGCCATATGGGTGCGGTTCTGGGCCGCCGTGAGGCCGGACATGCCGACGGTGAGCATGTCGGGGTCGTTGTAGTAGCCGGTGTGCTGGGCGGCCGGGTGCAGGGTCTGGTCGAAGTTGGAGAGCACGCTCGCCTGGGACGCCGTGCCGCCGTAGTAGTAGATGTCCGTGCTGGTCCGCCACATGGGGGCGAGTCCCGTGGCCCAGTTCCAGGTGTTCTGGTAGCCCCAGTTGCAGATCGAGAGCGTCAGCGCGCGGCCCGTGCTGGCGGTGGCCTTGGCGACCGAGGCGCTGATCGCCTTGTACGCCGTCGCCGCGTCGAGGCCCTCGGCGTCACCGCCGCACCAGTCGACCTTCACGAAGTCGAAGCCCCACTGGGAGAACTGGAGCATGTCCTGGTCGTAGTGGCCCTCGCTGCCGGTGTTGGCGGCGGCGGGGCGGCCGGTCGGGTAGTAGTAGCCGCAGCCGTTCGCGCCGGCGTCCGTGTAGATGCCGGCCTTGAGGCCCTTGCTGTGGATGTAGTCGGCGATGGCACTCATCCCGCCGGGCCACTCGCTGGTGTCGACGGTGATGTTGCCCGCGCTGTCGCGGGTGCCCTGCCACCAGCCCTCGTCGATGTTGATGTACTTGTAGCCGGCGGCCGGGAGGCCCGAGGCGACGAACGCGTCGACCTGTGCCTTGATGACGCTGTAGTCGATCTTCGCGGCGAAGCTGTTCCAGGAGGCCCAGCCCATCGGGGCGGTGGGCACGGCTATCTGACGGGTCGTCGAGGCGACCGGGGCCGTGTGGAGTGGGTCCGCGGGCGCGGGTCTGGTGAAGAGAAGCAGGGTGACTGCGGCTGCGGCCGTCGCGAGGACGCGCAGGACGGGGGTGCGGAACATGCGGCTCCTTTGCCGATATCTCGAACAAGGATCGGGCAACCGAACGAAACGGCGCGCTGAAAGTAGAGCCACCGGAGGGTGAAGTCAACGGCTGTGACACGAGGGGCAGTTGGAATCCCCGCGGGAATCCCCCACTCGTCGGTCACCGGACGCGATACTGAACGGCGTGCGCGTAGCGATCATGACGGCGGGATCCCGGGGCGACGTGGCCCCGTACACCGGACTCGGGCATGCCCTGGTCCGGGCGGGGCACGAGGTCACCCTCGTCACCCACGGCGGTTTCGCGCCCCTGGTGGCGGGTTCGGGTGTCGGTTTCCATCCTCTTCCGGTCGATCCCCGGGCCGAGTTGGAGTCCTCACGGGGGCGCGCGCTGCATCACAGCGCCTCGGGTGGGGGCAAGTTGCTGCGGGTGGTAGCGATGGCGCGAAGGCTGGTCGGGCGGATGACCGACGATCTGCTGACGGCCGCGCGGGCGAGCGATGTGCTGTTGCTGTCCAGCTCGTTGGGGCCACTGGGGCATGCCATCGCCGAGGGGCTGTCGATGCCGAGCATGGGCGTGTACCTCCAACCCCTCGCGCCCACAAGGGAGTTCGCACCGCCGGTGCTCGGCGGCGGCTCCTGGGGCACGGTCGGCAACCGGGTCGCCGGGCATGGGGTGAACCGGGCGGTGGAGCACGTCTTCGCCACCGCCGTACCGGAGGTACGCTCCCGCCTGGGCCTGGCCCGCACCCGTCCCGGCACCGCACTCCGGTCCCGGGAAAAGTACAACTGGCCCGTCCAGCACGGCTTCAGCCCGCTGATCGTGCCCCGTCCGGCCGACTGGCGGCCCGGGCTCACCGTGGCCGGCTACTGGTGGCCGTACGACGGGGACGCCCAACTCCCGCCCGAACTGCGGGACTTCCTCGACTCCGGGCCCGCTCCGGTCTTCGTGGGGCTCGGCAGTGCCACCGTGCCCGATCCGGAGCGGCTGAGTGCCGAGATCGTGCGCGCGCTGCGGCGGGCCGGGCTGCGCGGGGTGATCCAGCGCGGCTGGGGCGGCCTCGAAGCCGCCGGTGACGATGTCCTCGGCATCGGCGAGGTACCGCATTCGGCGCTGTTCCCGCGGATGGCGGCCGTGGTCCATCACTGCGGTGCGGGCACGACCGCGGCCGGGCTGCGTGCCGGGGTACCTGCCGTGCCGGTGCCGATCCAGTTCGACGAGGGCTTCTGGGCCGCCCGTCTGGTCTCACTGGGCGTGGCGCCCCGCGCCGTACCGCTGCGCGGGCTCACCGCCGACACTCTGGCCGCCGCACTCGTACGGGCCACCCGCGACCCCGCCTACGCCGAGCGCGCACAGGCCCTCGGCGCCCGGGTGCGCGCCGAGGACGGTACGGCTCCCGTGCTCGCCGCCCTCGACAGACTGACCTAGCGCCGCTGTCGTGCCACGGCCTCGGGGGTGACCGGCGTGAAGAAGTTGATCAGGTTGCCGTCGGGGTCGCGGAAGAGGAGGGAACGGTTGCCCCAGGGCATCGTCGTCGGCTTCTGGACGATCTCGCAGTCGAGGGGTGCCAGGCGCTCCCATTCGGCGTCGACGTCCGCGACGCGGAACTCGGTGATCACCGAGCGGTTGGTGGCGGGCTGTGCGGAGCCGGTGCCGAAGAGGGCCACGGTGCGGGTGCCAGCGACCGCCAACGTACAGGCGGGGGTGGCGAGTTCGGCGAAGTCGGGGGTCGACCAGGTGGCGGTGACGCCGGTGACCTGTTCGTAGAACCCGACGAGACGGGCGACGTCGTCGGTGATGACGCGGATCGAGACGAAGTTCATGGCGGTTTCCTGTCGGAGGTCGTGTGCGGTGCCGGATGAAGCGGCGTCCCTCACGCTAGGACCGATACCGGACAGCTTCCGCCCGGTATCCGAGGCAGACTTTCCGAGTGACCACATCGACCGCCCGCGTACTGGCCCTGCTGGAGATCCTCCAGAGCGGCGGCCTCCGCACCGTCCCCGACCTGGCCGCACGGCTCGGCGTCGACGAACGCACGGTCCGGCGCTACGTCGGCCATCTGCTGGAACTGGGCGTACCGGTCGACTCGGTACGCGGCCGCTACGGCGGCTACCGGCTCGCCCCCGGCTATCGGATGCCGCCGCTGATGCTCACGGACGAAGAGGCGCTCGCCGTGGTGCTCGGTCTGCTGGCCGGCCGGAGGGCGGGGCTCGTCACCACGTCGGCCGCGGCGGGCGAGAGCGCCACGGCGAAACTGCTCCGGGTCCTGCCCGCCGCCCTGCGCCGACGGCTCGACGCACTGCTCGACACCGCAGACTTCACCGCGCGACCGCGCGCCGCCACCGCCCCGGAGACGGAGGTACTGCTCGAACTCGCCGAGGCCGCGCTCCACCGGCGGCCGGTGGCGATCGGCTACACCGACCGGAAGGGCCGCGAAAGTGACCGTACGGTCCTGCCGTACGGTCTGGTCGCGCATGCCGGACGCTGGTATCTGAGCGGCGCCGACCCGGCCGACGGCGAGGTCCGCACCTTCCGCCTGGACCGCGTCACCGCGCTGCGCGTGCGCTCCGGCTCGTTCGAGGTGCCGGCGGAGTTCGACCCGGCGGCCACGGTGCTGGACAGCCTCGCGCGCACGCCCTGGACGCACGACGTGTCACTGCGGATCCGCGGCAGTGTGCAGCACATTCGCGGGCATCTCCCGGCCGCGATCGCCACCGTGACCACACCCGACGAGGGCACCGACTGGGTGCAGGTCCGGATCCGGGCCGAGCGGCTGGACTGGATTCCGCCCGTCCTCGCCGCCCTCGACCGCCCGTTCGTCGTCGAACGCCCCGCCGCCCTGCGCGATCTCGTCCGCGCACTGGCCCGCCGCCTGGACGCGTACGCCACCGACGAGTCGGCCTAGGACGGGTCCTTACCGCTCCAGCCCGGTGGCTGCATGATGCCCACGAGCTGTCGGACCAGTTCGTCGACGAGCTCGTCCAGTGTGGCGTCCACCCAGCCCGCGCTCCAGTCGTGGAGGAGACCGTTGACGCTGCCGATGAACGCCGTCGCGGCGATGCGGTAGTCGCGCCGCGCCGCCTCACCCCGCTCGGCCGCGGCCCTCGCCTCGCCGCGGATGAGGTTGATCCAGCGGGCGCGGCGGGCCAGCCGCTGTTCCTCGAGGCGTGGGCTGACGCCGATGATCTCGACGAAGGTGATGCGGATGCGGCGCGGGTCGCCGGTGACGTTCGCCGCGTAGGCGTGGAAGATCGCGGTCGCCCGCTCGACGAGCGGCAGGCCGTCGGCGGCGTCGAGCGCGGCCAGTACGGCTTTCTCGGCCCAGTCGTTGACCTGGAGGTGGAGCGCGGCCAGCACGTCCTCCAGGCTGCGGAACTCCTCGTAGAACTGTCGGGTGGACAGCCCCGCGGCCTCGCTGAGCGCGGCGACGGTCGTGCCGCGGTAGCCGGGGGTGTCGCCGAAGAGCTGGAGCGCGGCGTCCAGGAAGCGTCCGCGCCGCTCGGCCTGCCGCTGCTCGGCGGACTTGCCGCCGTAACGACCGGTCGGCGCCTTGAGCCTGCCCGCCACTGTCACACCTCTATCTTGTCGACCATCGGCCAATCTTGTCGTGTCCGCGGTCTTGCGGAGAAGAGGGCCCTTCCTTACTTTTCAGTAAGTTCATTCTGAATTCGCGCGTGTTCAGATTTCTCCACATCCTCCGGCACCCTCTCACCTCACAGAAGAGAGCAGTCATGCCTGCCTTCAGACCCAGGCACCTTTGCTCCATGGCCGCCGCCCTCGTCCTGACCGTAGCCGCTCCGGCGACGGCCGCCACAGCCGACACCTCCGCCGCTCTGCGCGAGGTGCTGTTCGTCGGCAACAACTGGGACGGCACCGCGGACGTCATCAAGTCCACCGGCGACTTCGCGAAGATCGGGGAGATCAACATCGTCCCCGACAAGGCGGCACGGCTGGCGGAGATCAACGCCGATCCGATCAAGTGGATCTACTACACGTCCATCCACAACGAGGTCGGACAGGGACACGACCAGTACGTGGACGACATGTACTCCACGCCGGACGGCAAGTCCCTCGTCGTCTCCCGCCCCAGCTTCGCCGACGTCGTGTCGATCAACCTGGCCACCGACACCATCAACTGGCGTTTCCCGGTGGCCGGTTACCGCGCCGACCACATGGCGGTCTCCCCCGACGGCACCCGCGTCGCGGTCTCGGCCTCGACCGCCAACAAGGTGCAGGTGCTGGACATCAACACCGGTGCCGAACTGGGTGAGTTCGCCACCGGCGACAAGCCGCACGAGAACTTCTTCACCAACGGCGGCAAGTACATCTGGAACATGGCGATCGGCGAGGTCACCACCGCCCTCGACGATCCGGCCTGGGACTGGACCAAGGGCGACCGGCACATCACCGTCGTCGACGCCACCACGTTCAAGCAGGTCAAGATCATCGACATGCGGGACCGGCTGGACGCGATCGGCCTCACGAACTTCTCGGACGCGGTCCGCCCGGCCGCCTTCACACCGGACTGGTCCAAGCTGTACTTCCAGGTGTCGTTCTTCAACGGCTTCCTGGAGTACGACGTCGCCACCGACAAGATCACCCGTGTGAAGACGCTCCCGGCGAACCCCGCGACCAACACGGACCGCACCACCTGGCTGCTCGACTCGCGTCATCACGGCATCTCGATGAACCCCGAGGGCACCAAGCTGTGCGTCGCCGGAACGATGGACAACTACGCGACGGTCGTGGACCGGGCCACCCTGCAGGAGGGTCCGCTCGTCACGGCGTCCACGCCGTACTGGGCGACCGTGAGCGGTGACGGCAAGGACTGCATCATCTCGGAGGCCGGCGCCGACCAGGTGACGGCCATCGACTTCGCCACCGGCCAGAAGGTGCTCTCCGTTCCGGTGGGCGACCATCCGCAGCGCGTACGGCTGGGTCATGTCCAGGCCGACTGGACCAGCCCGTCCGCGAGTTGAGCGACCGTCAACGGCACCGGTCCCCCAAGGGGACCGGTGCCGTTGCGTGTGTCAGCTGTGCGATGCCGACCAGGTGGCCAGTTCGGACTTGGCCGCGCTCAGCAGCGTCGAGGAGGGGCTCGACGCGCCGTTGGTGATCAGGGCGTAGTGCAGGGTTCCCGAGCCGGAGGCCGAGAGCAGGAGGCGGTGACTGCCGGTGCCGCCCGGTTCGTTGGCGTAGCCGATCGCGGTGGAGGACGTGTACGCCGGGACCCCGGAGACGGCTCCCAGGTCGGAGACCACTGTCGTGGACGCGGCCGGGAAGGACGCCGGGAGGTGGAGTTCGGTCGGCGCGGTGGAGCTGTTGGAGCGCCACATCAGCAGGCCGTACTGGCCGGAGCCGACCAGCGAGGACACGTTCGGGAGGGTGCTGGGGACCGGGTTCCAGGTCAGGGTCGTGGAGCCGTCGCGGGAGCGGTCCTCGTAGGTGAAGGCGACCGTGGTGCCTGCGGTCGCGCTCGGGTAGATCCGGTCGAGCAGCCGGGCGTCCTGACGGAGTGTCACCGTACCGGAGTCGGTCATGTTGACGGCGGAGAGGTCCTCGTCGTTCCAGGCGTCGCCGGTGGTGAGCACCTTGTCGGGGTTGTCGTTCATCAACTCGCTGTGGCGGCCGTTGTAGATGTCCCACTGCCACTGGGTACCGGACAGGACCGGGCCGGAGCCGGCCGGGTTGGACCACCAAGTGGAGCCCGGCAGACGGGAGTCGAGGGCCTGGTACATCGCCTTGAGGACGGTCGGCGCCTTGCCCGCGACCGTGCCGGACAGCGGATGCCCGAACTCGCTGACGATGGCGGCGGTGCCGGCGGCGGTGGCCCGGTCACGAACGGTGCCGAAGTCGGTCGAGTACTGGCCGTCGGCCGCGTTCCCCCACATCAGGATGCCGGAGATCGCCTTCTGGTCGTAGAAGTGGGTGTTGAAGACATAACGCGAGCCGAGCGTGCCCGCGTCGAGGAGTCCGCCCTCCTGCACCTGGCTGGAGATGTTGGAGTTCCAGAAGAGGTTCGGTTCGACGAGGGCGGGCTTGGCGCTCCAGCCGGCCGCGTCCATCCGCGCGCGGAACTTCACATAGAACGGCCAGAGCAGGTTCTGCTCCCAAGTGCGGCTGGTCTGGCCCGAGTCGTAGGTCCCCGCGAAGGGCTCGTTGTACGGGTCGAAGCCGACGACGCCCGCGAACTCGTCGGTGGTCAGGTGCTGTTGGAGGTAGGTCATGGTCGACTGGGCGGTGGCGAGGAAGGAGTCCTGGAGGCCGTAGTTGTTGTGCCAGAAGTCGTACTGGGCCTTGGTGACGGCCGAGTTCTGGGTGATGTTCTGGCCCCAGAAGAGGCAGATTCCGCACGACTCCTGAGGGTAACTCCCCAGCGTGACGGCCCACTTGGGCGCGCCGTCGCCGGTGTACCAACTACCGCTGTTGAACAGGTACTTGGAGTAGAGGTCCTGGTGGAAGTCGGGGTAGACGCGGATGCCGGCGTCGAGGAACGCCTGCATCTGGGCGGTGGCGGCGGCCAGGTACGTGGTGTCGACCTGGCCTCGGACGGGTTCGGCGTAGGCCCAGGAGAGCAGGAAGCGCACCGAGTTGCCGCCGCCGAGGGCGCGCAGCGCGGTCGCGGACTTCTTCGCGTCGGCGACCGAGGCGAAGGGAAGACCGCCGTTCTCCGCCAGTTTGGTCTCACCGGAGACGTTGTAGCCGCGCAGCACGACCTGGCGGCCGTAGCTGTCGACGAAGCTGCCGTTCTGCACGGTCAGCGGTGAGCCGTCGAACCAGAGGGAGTCGGTTGGGGTGGCGGCGGTGGCGGGCCCGGCACCCAGCACCGACAGGAATCCGCAGAGGACAACCAGGACAACGATCAAACGCGCCCGGACATTCGTCATGTCCACTACAGTCCGGTGGTTTCCGGACACTGTCAACACTTCTGACTCACGAGTAAGTTCCCACGCTGCAAGCCCTGTTGAAACATTTTCAGCCGACCCGGCGCGTCACGTTCAGCAGGTACTCCTTCCGGTTCAGCGGGTTGTGATCGGTCCGCGCCCGCTCCGGAACCGTGCCGTGCGCGACGGGCGCGTAGTGGTCGAAGTCGCTCTCCCACTCCCCCTCCCCTCGCGTCAGCCCCGGCAACTGCCGCTCAAGACCGTGCACTTGGGCTGCCGGGACCACTCCCTCCAACACACAGAGCGCCCCCTGCGTCTCGGTGGTCCCCGGTACGGCACGCACCGCGGCGAGGACCGGCAGCAGGGCGCCCAGGGTGTCGGCCGGGGCCTCGACGCGGAACCGGTGCATCGGCTCGTGGACCTGACTCCCCGCCCGCCGCAGCGCCTCGACGAGGACCAGCGGGGTCAGCGCGCGGAAGTCCGCGCCGGTGCTCGACATGCTCTTGTCGAAGCCCTGGTGGGCGTGGCTCTGCCGGGGCCAGTAGCCGGAGCGCGTCATGGTCACCACGCAGTCGGTGACCCGCCAGCCGTGCAGCCCCTGCCCGAGCGTCTCGCGCACGGTGTCCTCGACGGCCTTGAAGAAGGCGTACGGCATCGCGCCCAGCTCGACTTCGAGAGCGAACCGCACACCCGAGCCGACCGGCGCCGGGGCGATACGCAGGCCGACCGTGGCGAGGAACGGGTTCTCGTCCTTCTTGATGAACTCGGCCGCCGCGCCCGTGCCGACCGGCCGCTCGATGCACAGCGGTGTCGTCTCGCGGAAGGTGACATGCACCCCGAACTCGTCGGCCAGCGTGGCCTGGATGACCTCCTTCTGGACCTCGCCGTAGAGGGAGACCGCGGTTTCCTGGCGCACCTCGCCGTAGAGGGAGACCGCGGTTTCCTGGCGCACCTCGTCGTGGCGCAGGCCGATCAGCGGGTCCTGTTCGGCGAGGCGGGTGAGCGCGAGGTGCAGGGCGCGCCGGTCGGCGTCGGGACCCGGGACGACGACCGTTTCGAGGGTCGGCGGCGCGAAGAAGTGCTCGTACGCCTTCCTCGGCGCTCCGATCGCGTCGCCGATCCTGATCTCGCCGAGGCCCCACAGCCGTCCGATCCGGCCGGCCGGGACGGAGTCGGTGCCGATGTCCGTGCCGTGGTCGAAGACGCTGATCGCGGTGACCTTGCCCTCCTCGCCGGCCTCGCCGAAGGTGATCCGGTCGCGGGTGCGGAGGGTGCCGGAGAACATCCGCGCGTAGGCGACCTTCTCCCCCGCAGGACCGCGCTCGACCTTGAACACCGTGCCGGAGAGCGGGCCCTGAGGGTCGCCCTCGGCGGCGGGGAGCAGTTCCTTGATGCCAATGATCAGCGCGTCCACGCCGGCGCCCGTGATGGCGGAGCCGAAGTAGACCGGGTGCACGAGGGCCCGGCGGGTCTGGGCGGCGAGGGCCGTGCGCAGGAGGTCGTACGACACGGTGTTCTCGACGTAGGCGGCGAGCAGTGCGTCGTCGTGGTCGGCGAGGACGGCCGCCGCGCCCGGGTCGAGGCCCGGCAGGAAACCGGCCGCCGGGGTGCCGATGTCCTCGGCCGAGCCCATCGGTACGACCGCTGCCCTGAGCCGCTCGGAGATCTCCCTCAGCAGCTCGTCGTGGCGTGCCCCGCGTCGGTCGATCTTGTTGACGAAGAGGAGCGTCGGGATGCGCAGCCGCTGGAGCGTGCGCATCAGAACGCGGGTCTGCGGCTGGACGCCCTCGACCGCCGAGACGACCAGGACGGCGCCGTCCAGTACACCGAGCACCCGCTCCACCTCGGCGATGAAGTCCGGGTGGCCCGGGGTGTCGATGAGGTTGACGGTCACGTCGTCGACCGGGAACGAGACGACGGCGGACTTGATGGTGATACCGCGCTGCCGCTCCAGTGCGAGCGTGTCGGTGCGGGTGCTGCCGTCGTCGACGCTGCCGATCTCGTCGATCACACCGGCCGAGTGCAGCAGCCGTTCGGTCAGACTGGTCTTACCTGCGTCTACGTGCGCGAGGATGCCGAGGTTGAGCAAGTGCACCTGGTGTCATGTCCTTTACTGAGGAGGGCCTTCCTTCCTGGGTGGACATGAACGGTGTGCGCATCTCGGTGCTCCTCGGTCGTCGGTGACTGCTGCCGATCAGTGCAGCAGAGCGGCGGAGGCGACGGCAACGGATTAACGTCCGTACAGGGACTGTGGCGATGAGAGGAGCACGGCGTGCGGGAGATCCTCCCGGAGCTCGGGCGCTGGTACGCGGCCCGGGAACCGTTCGGCCTGGCCACCGTCGTCGCGGTCAGCCGCAGCGCGCCGCGGGACCCCGGAGCGGCCATGGCCGTGGGCCCGGACGACGAGGTCCTGGGCAGTGTGTCCGGGGGTTGTGTGGAGGGGGCGGTCTTCGAGCTGGCGCGGGACGTCGTGGCGAGCGGCGAGGCGCGGCTGGAGACCTTCGGGTACAGCGACGAGGACGCCTTCGCCGTCGGGCTGACCTGCGGCGGCGAGATCACCGTGCTGGTACGGCCCGTCACGCCCGAGGCCGATCCCACGTTCGGGGCGGTCGCGCGGTCGGTCGCCGCCCGCGAACCGGTGACGGTGGCGACCGTGATCGACGGCCCGGCAGCGCGCGGCGCCACCCTCGCCGTCTGGCCGGAAACGGTGGTCGGCACTCTCGGCACGACCGGTCTCGATGTCGCGGTCACCGCCGACGCGCGCGGTGAACTCGCCCTCGGGGCAACCGGGTTGCGGCACTACGGGCCTCGCGGCGAGCGACGCGAGGACTCCGTCACCGTGTTTCTGCACTCCTTCGCGCCGCCGCCCAGGATGCTGGTCTTCGGCGCCATCGACTACGCGGCGGCCGTCGCCCGGATCGGTGACTTCCTCGGCTACCGGGTCACGGTGTGCGACGCCCGCCCGGTGTTCGCGACGCCGAAGCGCTTCCCGGCCGGCGTCGAGGTGGTCGTGGACTGGCCGCACCGCTATCTGGCCGGAACGGACACCGACGAGCGGACGGTGATCTGCGTCCTGACCCACGACCCGAAGTTCGACGTACCGCTGCTGGAGGAGGCGCTGCGCCGGCCCGCCGCGTACATCGGGGCGATGGGCAGCCGCCGTACCCATGACGACCGTATGCGGCGACTGCTCGAATCCGACCTCGACAAGGACGAGTTGGCCCGGCTGCGCTCACCGATCGGCCTGGACCTCGGCGCCCGCACCCCGGAGGAGGTGGCCGTCTCCGTGGCCGCCGAGATCGTCGCGCTGCGGTGGAGCGGCACGGGGATGCCGTTGACGGGGGTGGCGGGGGCGATCCACCGGGCGCGCTCCGGGTGAACGGTGGGTCACCTGGGCGGCAGCCGGTGCAGTACGAGATCGGTCAGCGTGCCGTCCATGACCGTCGCCGTGAGGTAGGTGCAGTGCGGCTGGCGTCGGCGGTCGGTCGGGGAGCCCGGGTTGAGGAGCCGTAGACCGGTGGGGGCCGTGGTGTCCCAGGGGATGTGGCTGTGTCCGAAGACCAGCACGTCCAGGTCCGGGAAGCGGGCCGCGCAGCGCGCCTCACGGCCCTGGGCGGGGCCCGTCTCGTGCACGGCGCCGAAGCGCAGGCCGCCGAGTTCGGCGTACGCCACCTCGGGGAGCCGGGCGCGCAGCTCGGGTCCGTCGTTGTTGCCGTACACGCCGACGAGGCGACGGCTGCGGCTCTCCAGCAGGTCGAGGGTGGCGGTGTCGACCCAGTCGCCGGCGTGGAACACCACGTCGGCGCGCGGGAGTTCGGCGAGGAGTTGCGCGGGGAGTTCCTTGGCGCGCTTGGGGAGATGGGTGTCGGACATCAGGAGCAGACGCACGAGCTCAGCCTAGGGGTGCGCTGCTGTCACGGCTTGACGCCCACTCCGCACCACATCGGGAGGGGGCCGGCCGCCGGGGTGTCCTCGGGGTCGGGGCGCCAGACCGGCAGTTGGACGACGCCGGGGTCGAGGATCTCCGTGCCGTCGAAGAAGCGGGTGACGTCGGCGTGGGTGCGCGGGGTGGCGCCCGCGTGTTCGGCGGCGCGTTCGTTGTAGACGCGCATCGACTCGGCGACCTCCTCGGCGCCGATGTCGGCCGCCGGGTGGGAGAGGACGAGGTGGCTGCCGGGGGCGAGTGCGTCCAGGAGGCGGCGGGTGATCGCGTAGGGGTCGTCGCGGTCGGGGACGTACTGGAGGATCGCCACCAGCATCAGCCCCACCGGCCGGGAGAGGTCGAGGGTCTCGGCCGCGGCGGCGAGGATGCGGTCCACGTCGCGCAGGTCCGACTCCAGGTAGTCCGTCGCGCCTTCCTCGCTGCTCACCAGCAGGGCACGCGCGTGTGCCAGGACGATGGGGTCGTTGTCGACGTAGACGACGCGTGCCTCGGGGTCGACGCGCTGGGCCACCTCGTGGGTGTTGTCCGCGGCCGGTATGCCGGTGCCGATGTCGAGGAACTGGCGGATGCCCGCCTTACCGCTCAGCTCGCGGACGGCTCGGCCGAGGAAGGCCCGGTTGGCGCGGACCGCGGGGACGATCTCCGGGTTGGCCGCGGCGGCCAGCTCGGCGGCCTCCTGGTCGGCGGGGTAGTTGTCCTTGCCGCCCAGCCAGGCGTTGTAGACACGGGCGGGATGCGCCATGGACGAGTCGATCGGGGCCGTCCCGCCTGCTGAGTGCTCGTTCATCGCGATCCGCTCCCCGCTCGCTCTTCGAACCTCTGCCGGCGCACAGAGTAGTGCACTTGGAGGGATCTTCAGGGCAGACTGTTCAGTTGTGACTGGACAGTTTCCGCTGCCGGTTTTAGGGTGGCGCTCATGGATCAGCAGCGCTCCCTGACACCGGCGGGCATCTCGGACTCCGCCGCCCGCTCCGCGCGGGATCTGCGAGTGGTGTTCAGCCGGCTGCGGCGCCGGATCCGTGAGGTCGCGACGGACGAGGACCTCACTCCCTCGCAGGAGTCGGCGCTCACCCTGGTCGGCAAGCACGGCGCGGCCACGGCCAGCGCGCTGGCGTCGGCCGAGGGGGTCAGGCCGCAGTCGATGGCAGCCACCCTCGCCGCCCTCGACCAGCACGGGCTGATCCGGCGCAGCCCCGACCCCGAGGACGGCCGCAGACAACTGATCTCCCTCACCGAAGCGGGCCGCGAGCGCGTCGAGGACAACCGGCAGGTCCGTGAGGAGTGGCTCGCGCGCGCCTTCGAGGACCGCTACACCGAGCAGGAACGGCGGACGATCGTCGACGCGCTGACACTGCTGGAACGGCTGTCGGAGCAGTGACACCGAAGCTCACCCGGACAACCGGCTGGGCCCCCGCAACTCCTGAAAGGCCTCCCCCATGGCACTCACCGCCCTGGACCCGCGTACCGCCCTCGTCGTCATCGACCTCCAGGGCGGCGTCGTCGGCGCCCCGACCCAGCCGTACAGCGGGCCCGAGGTCGTCGCCCGTACCGTCGCACTCGCCGACGCCTTCCGGGCCGCCGGTCTTCCCGTGGTGCTGGTCCGGGTCAGCTTCGCGGACGACGGCGCTGACGCGGTTCCCGGTCGCACCGAGCAGCGGCGTCCCGGCGGCGCAGCCCGCCCCGAGGGCTGGGACGTCGTCGTCGACGAGCTGGCCGGGCACCCCGGCGACATCCACGTCGTCAAGCGCAACTGGGGTGCCTTCCACGGCACCGACCTGGACGTGCAGCTGCGCCGGCGCGGTGTCACGCAGATCGTGCTGACCGGCATCGCCACCAGCATCGGCGTCGAGTCCACCGCCCGCGCGGCCCACGAGCACGGCTATCACGTGACCCTGGCCACGGACGCGATGAGCGACCTGGACGCCGTCTCGCACGCCCACAGCATCGAGCGGATCTTCCCGCGCCTGGGCGAAACGGGCACGTCCGCCGAAATCCTGGAACTTCTGGCGAAGACCCACCACGGGAGCTGACGTCGGTCTACTGCGGGTTAACCGTTGCCCAACACCAGCCCAATGGGCGGCATCGAGACAGACCGGGTTAGCATCACCCCACTCGCGCCGTTCCGCATCGGGCAACGGTCAGCGCAAACAAGGGGGCTAGAAGCCGGATGTCGGTCAAGGTCAGTGTCGTCGTCCCTGTGTACAACCCAGGGCCTTATATCGAGGACTGCATCTCCTCTCTCCTCAGGCAGTCCCTGCCTAACGACGAGTACGAGGCGATCTTCGTCGACGACGGCTCGACGGACGGCACGCCCGCGCGGCTGGACGAGGTCGCCGCGCAGCACCCCCACATCCACGTCATCCACCAGGAGGCGTCCGGCTGGTCGGGCAAGCCCCGGAACGTCGGCATCGCCGCCTCCAAGGGCGAGTTCGTCATGTTCGTCGACAACGACGACTACCTCGGCGACGAGGCCCTGGAGCGGATGTACGACTACGGCGTGGCCAACGGCGCCGATGTCATCGTCGGCAAGATGGCCGGCAAGGGCCGCGCCGTGCCCGTGGAGCTGTTCCGCAAGAACTACCCGCACGCGTCGGTCGAGACCGCGCCGCTGATGGACAGCCTCACCCCGCACAAGATGCTCCGCCGCGCGTTCCTCGACCGCATCAACCTGCGGTTCCCGGAGGGGCGCCGCCGCCTGGAGGACCACGTCTTCGTGACGGAGGCCTACCTCGCCGCGGACAACGTCGCCGTGCTCAGCGACTACGTGTGCTACTACCACATCAAGCGCGAGGACGCCTCGAACGCCGGCTTCCAGCGCTTCGACCCGGTCGGCTACTTCAAGAACCTGCGCGAGGCCCTCGACGTCGTCGAGAAGTACACCGAGCCCGGTCCGGCCCGCGACAAGATCTTCCGCCGCTGGCTGCGCGTGGAGATGATGGAGCGCCTCGGCGGCGGCCGGCTGCTCAAGGTCCCCGACGACTACCGCCGCGAACTCCTCAAGGAGATCCGCGGTGTCATGACCGAGCGTTTCGGCCCCGGTGTCGCGGCCGGTCTCGGCCCGCGGCTGCGGGTCGTCGCAGCCCTCGCGGCAGCGGACCGCTACGACGACCTCGTCGAGCTCGCCGAGTGGGAGGCCGCCCTCAAACCGACGGCGGCCCCGGGCGAGATCGAGTGGCGGGACGGCAAGCTGCTGATCCACTACCAGGCCGAGTTCGTCGTCGACGGCAAGCCCGCGATCTTCGAGGCCAAGGGCGCACCGGCTCCCAAGCACCCGGAGCCGAAGACCCTCGCCGAGGCGACCGCCATGCTGACGGCCGACGCCACCGCCAACTTCAAGAAGGCGACGGCCGACCTCGTCGTCCGTGAACGCACCAGCGCCGCCTCGCACTTCCAGCCCGTGCAGATCTCGCACGAGGCGGTCCCCGAGGGCGACGGCGTCCGCCTGGTGCTGCACGCCACGGCCACCGTCGACCCCGCCACCGCGGCGGGCGGTGCCCCGCTGGCCGGCGGCCTCTGGGACACCTACGTCCGGGTTGTCATCGGCTCCTGGAACAAGGAGTGCCGCCTCGGCCCGGTCCCGCAGCACGGCGAGAACGCCGGGCACGCCGGTGTCGTCGCCGGCCAGGTGCTGCTCCCGTACTACACGGAGCCGCACGGCAACTTCTCGCTGGACGTCGAGAAGGCGAGCAAGCGCCTCGGCCTCGGCGACCTCAAGCCCGAGGACTTCACGGTCACCGGCGCCCGCGTCGGCGTACTGCTCCCCTTCTACGTCCCCGCCGCCACCGACGTACTGCTGCGCCTGACCCACAAGGCGTCCGGTACGACCCTGGACGTGCCCGGTGTGGTCTCGCCCGAGTCGTCCGGTGCGCGGCTGGCGGCCGAGGTGCCCGCCGCCGAGCTGAAGGACCTGGCGTGGGCCGCCTCGGTGTGCCTTACCCCGACCGCGACCGGGCAGCGCTTCCTGGCGCTGCCGGTGCGGCTGGCCGGTGACGCAGGCGGTATCCGGGTGGAAGCGGCGCCGAAGGCCAAGCCCGCCGAGCCCAAGCCCGCGCCGAAGCCGGTGGCCGCCAAGCCCAAGCCGGGGCTGGCCCGCCGGGTGGCACGCAAGCTGAAGCGCGCCCTGAGCAAGTAGCGGCAACCGAGCACATCGCCGTACCCGAGCAAGCCATGGAGGACGAAAGAACGTGCGAGCACTTGGGATTGAAGGCGCCTGGGTCCTGGAGCCCAAGGTCTTCCCTGACGACCGGGGCAGTTTCCACGAGTGGTACCGCGGCGAGGAGTTCCGCGAGGCCACCGGGTACGACCTGGAGCTGGCGCAGGCCAACTGCTCGGTGTCGCGGCGGGGCGTGGTGCGCGGAGTGCATTTCTCCGACGTGCCGCCCAGCCAGGCCAAGTACGTCAAGTGCGTGCGGGGCGCCGTCCTCGACGTGATCGTGGACATCCGCGTCGGCTCTCCCACGTTCGGTCAGTGGGAGGCCGTCCGGTTGGACGACGACAGCAAGCACGCCGTGTTCCTCGCGGAGGGGCTCGGGCACGCGTTCATGGCCCTGACCGATGACGCGACGGTCGTGTACCTGTGCTCGACGGGCTACGCGCCCGGGCGTGAGCACGGGATCAACCCGCTCGACCCGGCGCTCGGCATCGCCTGGCCCGAGGGCTTCGAACCGGTGCTGTCGGAGAAGGACGCCGAGGCGCCCACACTGGCAGAGGCGGAGCAGTCAGGACTTCTTCCGTCCTACGCGGACTGCTCCGCCTACTACGAGCGACTGCGCGGTGGGCAGGTCAGCGACTGACGCTGAGCTGCTCCACCGAGCGGCGCAGGGGCTCCCAGCCGCGGGACCGCTTGGTCCCGCGGTCGCGGGCTTTGGCGAGGGGGCCCCAGAAGCCGGCGTTGAGCAGCGCCTCGGGCTGCACCGCGGTGGTGCGCTCCAGGATCGCCTCGGGCACCTTCTGCGGGTCCGGGACCTCGAACTCCGCGATGATCTCGTCGTACTTGTCCTTGAGGACGGTGCTGTTCGGGTCGGCGCCGAAGACCACGAGCTGACCCGTGGGCTGGGTGTCGACCAGAACCGTCACCAGGTCGGGACGGTAGCGGGCGAGGATCTCGACCAGCTTGTACACGTCGCCGGTCCAGGCGTCGGTGTGCCGGTCCCGGGCCGCCTCGTCGATGCTGCGCGGCAGCATGTCGTCGAAGACGATGACGCTGGCCCAGTCCGAGTGCTTCTCCACGTTGATGAAGTCGCGGAGCGCGTACTCGAACAGGTGCATGCCGTCGATGAACGACAGATCCAGCGTGGTGGTCTTCCACCAGCCCAACGGGCTCCGGTTGCGGGCCAGTTGACGCAGCGGGTGACGGCCGCCGCGCAGGTGCACCAGCGGGTTGTCCCGGGCGAAGAAGTCGTCACTGGTCGCCTTGGCCAGGTGGACGTCACAGCGGATCTCCGTGACCACCTTGAACGCGGGATCGATCGCGACGCTGGGCACCCGGGAGAGCGTCAGGCTGCGGCCGTCGTTGACGCCGATCTCCAGGTAGTTGCGGTTCGCGGTTGACTTGTGGAGTCCCCGCAGGAACTCATGGCGTTTCACGAAGAAATCTCCTTGCGGATGTGAGGAAGTGCTTCGTGCAGGGCGGACCGCCAGTCCCTTGGCGGTTCCAGACCGACTTCCCGCCACCGCTCGTGCCCGAGGGCGCTGTAGGCGGGGCGGGGTGCGGGACGGACGAAGGCCGCGCTCGTGGTGGGGCGGACGCGCTCCGGGTCGGCGTCGATGAGCCGGAACACCTCCTGGGCGAGACCGTGCCAGCTGGTCTCGCCGGAGCTGGTCGCGTGGAACACCCCGTGCGCGCCCTCGACCTGGCCGATACGGGCGCCGAGATCGGCGATCCGTACGGCGACGTCGGCGCTCCAGGTCGGCTGTCCGTGCTGGTCGTCGACGACGTCGAGAGTGTCGCGACGTGCTTCCAGCTCGATCATCGTGCGGACGAAGTTACCCCCACAGGCTCCGTACAGCCAAGCCGTGCGGACGACCGCGCTCCCACCGGGCAGTTCCTCCAACACGGCCTGCTCGCCCGCGAGTTTGGTGCGGCCGTAGGCGGTGCGGGGTGCGGTGGGGTGGTTCTCCGGGTACGGCGTGCTGCGGGCCTCGCCGTCGAAGACGTAGTCGGTGGAGACGTGGACCAGCCGCGCGCCCGAGGCGGCACAGGCGCGGGCGAGGAGCCGGGGCCCCTCGCCGTTGATGCGAAGGGCCCGCTCCTCGTCGGTCTCGGCGTCGTCGACGGCGGTGTACGCCGCGCAGTTCACCACCACGTCGGGGTGGTGTTCCGCGAACGTCCGGTCCACCGACGCGGGGTCGGTGATGTCCAGGGCGGCGCGGTCGAGACCGACGAACTGTTCACCGCGCCGGGCGAGTTCGTCGAGCACGTCGTGGCCGAGCATCCCGCCGGCACCGGTGACCAGCCACTTCATCAGGCGCGCTCCACCCTTGCCTTGAGCGGCTCCCACCAGGCGCGGTTGTCGCGGTACCAGGCGACGGTGTCCGCGAGGCCCGTGGCGAAGTCGTGCTGCGGGGTGTAGCCGAGCTCGTCGTGGATCTTGGACCAGTCGACGGAGTAGCGCAGGTCGTGACCCTTGCGGTCCTCGACGCGCTCGACCCGGTCCCAGTCCGCGCCGCAGGCTTCGAGCAGCAGGCCGGTGAGCTCCTTGTTGCTGAGCTCGGTGCCGCCGCCGATGTTGTAGACCTCGCCGGCCCGGCCCTTGGTGCGCACGAGTTCGATGCCCTGGCAGTGGTCCTCGACGTGCAGCCAGTCGCGGACGTTGAGGCCCTCGCCGTAGAGCGGGACCTTCTTGCCGTCGAGGAGGTTGCTGACGAACAGCGGGATGACCTTCTCGGGGAACTGGTGCGGCCCGTAGTTGTTCGAGCAGCGGGTGACGCGCACGTCCAGGCCGTGGGTGCGGTGGTAGGCCAGGGCGAGCAGGTCGGAGGAGGCCTTCGACGCGGAGTACGGCGAGTTGGGGGCGAGCGGGTGGGTCTCGGGCCAGGAGCCGGACTCGATGGAGCCGTAGACCTCGTCGGTGGAGATGTGCACGAACGGCACGGTGTACCGCAGGGCCGCGTCGAGCAGGACCTGGGTGCCCACCACGTTGGTGCGGACGAAGTCGGCGGCGCCGTTGATCGAGCGGTCCACGTGGGACTCGGCGGCGAAGTGGACCACCTGGTCCGCCTCGGCCATCAGCTTGTCGACCAGTTCGGCGTCGCAGATGTCGCCCTGGACGAACTCCAGGCGCGGGTGGCCTATTTCCAGGTTGTCGAGCGTGCCGGCGTACGTGAGCTTGTCCAGCACCGTGATGCGGGGCGCGTCAGGCGCGTCCGAGGCGAGGAGCATGCGGACGTACGCGGAACCGATGAAGCCGGCGGCGCCGGTGACGAGGAGATTCATGAACGGATCTGCACCTTGCTGTGGTCTCCGAGAACGAGGCGGTGGGCGCTGGGTACCCCCGGAGCGGGGGTCACTTCGACGTGCTTGCCGATGAGCGAGGACTCGATCCGGCCCACCCCGGCGATGGACGAGTCCTGCAGCACTATGGAGAACTCCAGCTCACTGTCGGTGATCTTGCAGTTCTCCGCGACCGAGGTGAAGGGGCCGACGTAGGAGTCGCTCACCACGGTTCCGGAACCGATGATGACGGGTCCGACGATGCGCGAGCGCTCGATGCGTGCGCCCTCTTCGATCACCACGCGGCCGATGGTCTCGGACGCGTCGTCCACCTCGCCGTCGATGCGGCGGTCCATGCTCTCCAGGACGGTCCGGTTGACCTCGAGCATGTCGACGACGTTGCCCGTGTCCTTCCAGTAGCCGTGGATGACCGAGGAGCGCACGTCGGCGCCGTCGTCGATCAGCTGCTGGATGGCGTGGGTGATCTCCAACTCGCCGCGCCAGGACGGCTTGATGGCGCGCACGGCGTCGTGGATGGCGGGCGTGAAGAGGTAGACACCGACCAGAGCGAGGTCGCTCTTGGGGTGCTCCGGCTTCTCCTCCAGGCCGATGACCTGGCCGGACTCGCTGAGTTCGGCGACGCCGAAGGAGCGCGGGTCGGGCACGTGGGTGAGGAGGATCTGCGCGTCGGGCTTGTTGGCCTGGAAGCCTTCGACGAGGCCGGTGATACCGCCGACGATGAAGTTGTCGCCGAGGTACATCACGAAGTCGTCGTCGCCGAGGTACTCGCGCGCGATCAGGACGGCGTGGGCCAGTCCGAGGGGGCGGTCCTGCGGGATGTAGGTGATCTGCAGGCCGAACTTCGACCCGTCGCCCACCGCCTCCTCGATCTCCGCCGCGGTGTCACCGACGATGATGCCGACCTCGGTGATGCCCGCGTCGGCGAGTGATTCGAGCCCGTAGAAAAGGACGGCCTTGTTGGCCACCGGGACGAGCTGTTTTGCCGATGTGTGTGTGATCGGCCTCAGGCGGGATCCAGTGCCGCCGGAGAGAACGAGAGCCTTCATCGCTTCACCTTAGCGTCATCTTCGGACGCGCATCGTTCCTCCCTATGTTCGTTTATTACGACCATCCAACGATAGGTGGGACGGGAGGTGTCTAATCGCCCGACGGATCGGACGAATCACCCGTCGCCCGCTCCACGTCCGCGACGACCTCGGCCCGGTCCAGCCCCTCGTCCTTCGCGTACTCGCCCATCGCGGCCTGCACGTCACGGCTCAGATCGCGCCAGGCCCGCCAGGCGGTCTCGTAGGTCTCGGTCTGGGCCTCGGTCCAGGGTTCGTGGGCGGGGGCACCCAGGGCGTCCCGCATCTCCTTGACCCTGGCGCGGGCCTGGTCTGCCGCGCGCTGCTTCTCGACCAGTTCTTCGAAGGTGTGTGCCACAAGCAGGCACCCCATCACGGGGAACGCGTACAGCCGCTGCGACCTGCCGTCACGTGCCCCGACGGGCACCCGTGCGGCCGTCTACCGGTCGAGCGCGATCTCGGCCCACACCTGTTTCCCGCCGCTCACCGGAACCGTGCCCCAGGCCACCGACATGGCCTCGACGAGGAGGATCCCGCGGCCTCCGGTGGCCTCCCAGCCGATGCTGGTCGGTTTGACCGGGGTACGCGGCGAGGAGTCGGCGACGGCGACGCGGAACCGGTGGTTGACGAGGGTCAGGTCGAGGCGGACCGGCCCGTCGGTGTGCACCAGGGCGTTGGTGACCAGCTCGGAGACGACGAGGAGGATGGTGTCGACCTCCTCGGTCACGCCCCAGACGCGCAGGGTGCGCTTGGTGAAGCGGCGGGCGTGCCGGGCCGCCTCGGGGACGCGCCACACCGTCCAGTTCTCGCGCCGGGGCCGGGTGGCGAGGCCGTCGTAGCGCATGAGGAGGAGCGCTACGTCGTCCTCGCGGCGGGCGTTGCCGAGCAAGGCGTCGGCGACGAGACCGAGGTGGGCGGGGTCGGAGACGGCGAGGCCGTGGGCGAGCCGGTCGAGGCCCTCGTCGATGTCGGCCTCCTTGGACTCCACGAGGCCGTCGGTGGTCAGCGCGATGACCGTGCCGGGCTGGAGCCGCAGCGGGCTCATCGGGAACTCGGCCTGGGTGACCACGCCGAGCGGCGGGCCGCCGTCCAGGTCGGGGATCTCGGTACGGCCGTCCGGGTGGCGCAGGACGGGCGGCAGATGACCGGCCCGCACGTACCAGGCGGAGCCCTCCTCCATGTCGACGTCGACATAGCAGCAGGTGGCGAAGAGGTCGGTCTCCAGGTCGATGAGGAGCCGGTTGGCGTGCGACACGACGACGTCCGGGGGGTGTCCCTCGACGGCATAGGCGCGCAGCGCGGTACGCATCTGGCCCATGAGGGTGGCGGCACCCGCGTTGTGGCCCTGGACGTCGCCGATGACGAGCGCCACGTGGTTGTCGGGGAGCGGGATCACGTCGTACCAGTCGCCGCCGACCTCGAGACCGGCGGTGGTCGGCAGATAGCGGGCGACGGCCACCCCGCCGGGCAGTTTCGGCAGCCGGCGCGGCAGCAGCTGGCGTTGGAGCATGCCGACGAGTTCGTGCTCGGCGTCGAAGGCGTGGGCGCGCATCAGGGCCTGGCCGGCGAGGCCCGCGGAGGCGGTGAGCAGGGCGCGTTCGTCGGGGCCGAAGACGTGTGGGGTGTCCCAGCCGATCAGACAGGCCCCGGACACCCGGCCGCCGGCGGACAGCGGCAGCACGGCGAGGCCGCCCGGTCCGACCTCGGCGAGGGCGGGTTCCAGATCGGTGCCCGCGGGCCAGATCGCGGCGCGGCCCTCGCGCAGGGCGGCGGCCAGGGTGGGCATGGTGCGCACGGGCGCGTCGGGCCATTCGCTGCGCCACTCCTGGCGCCACAGCTCGGGCCAGGACTCCGGTTCGGGCGGGTCGAGGACGGTGACCACGAGCCGGTCGCCCTCCAGTTCGGCGAGCGCGATCCGGTCGGCGCGCAGCGGCTTGCGGAGGGCGGCGACCACGGCCTGGCTGACGTCGCGGACCGTGCCGGCCATGGCCAGGGCGGCGGCGAGGCGCTGGACGCGGGCCACGTCGTTGACGCCGGAGCGCAGCTGGGAGGCGTCGCCGACGGTGCCGACGAGACGGGCCGGACGGCCGTCGCCGCCGGGCAGCAGCCGGCCGCGCAGCCGCAGCCACTTCGGCGGTCCCGAGGGCTGCAGAACCCGGAACTCCAGCTCGCGGTCGCCGATGGCCATGTGGTCGGCCTCGACGACGGACATCAGCGAGGGCAGGTCCTCCGGCACGGTCAGTCCGAGGAGGGTCTCGACCTTGCCGTCGAAGTCGTCCGGGCCCAGGCCGAACAACGTGAGGATGTCGCCGCCGACCTCGACCCGTCCGGTGTCCATGGCCAGGTCGAAGGAGCCCGCGGGCAGGTCCTCGCCCGCCACGGCCTCGTCCGGGACCGGAATCGCGACCGCCTCGGCGATCAGCGTGAGGCAGGCGCGGTCGTCGGTGTCGAACCCGGCCGGGTGCTCGCTCACCGCCAGCAGACAGCCGCCGCCGCGCACGGGCAGGGCCGCCAGATGGAACTCCCCGGTCGGCAGCCGTCGCGAGTCGCCGCCGGCGGCCAGTTCCTCGGGGCCGAGCCACACCGGGTGCCCGGCCCGGCGCACCTCGGCGACCGGTGCTCCCCCGGACGCCGGATACCCGTCCCGCAGGCCGTACAGGGTCCGTGGCACACCGACCGACTCGACCAGACACAGCAGGTCGGCCTCGCCGGACGTGTACACCCCGGCGAAGGTCGCACCGGCGAAGACGAGGGCCTGTTCGAGGACCCGGCGCAGTCGTTCGCGGGAGTCGAGATCGGTGGTGAGCGTTTTGAGCGCAAGTTCGGCCCGCAGCGTTCTCGTTCTGCGTCCCTCAGCGCCCTCACTGACCACGTCCGCAATTACAGCGCTTATGCGCCGACTACGCAGCCCCTGTGACCGTTCCGTGGAGATGAGGGACCGGATGGCCCTCAGTGTCTTGCGACGCCATCGCTCGCCGTGCGCGTCGGGCCGCCAGGGTGGAGCCTGACCCTGAGCCCCGAAACGGCACGGCCGGGCGAGGAGGTGGTCGGCGTGTCCGACGGGCAGTTGTCCCGGCAGGTGTCCGGACAGGCTCCGGTCGGCCGGCCGATGCTGTCGCTCGCGCTGGCCGCGATGATGGACGCCGTCCACGCGCACTCGGGCGCGGTGTATCTGCTGACGCCCGACGAACCGGTGCTGGAGATGGCGGTGATGGCGGGCCTGCCCCGGGCGTTCGCCGCGCCCTGGGAGCGGGTGGGGCTGAGCGCGCCGATCCCGGTGGCCGAGGCGGTGCGCGAGCGGCGGCTGATCTGGGTCGGCGGCGAGGAGGACATGGCCCGCCGCTATCCGCGTATCGCGGTCGTGCTGCCGTATCCCTTCGCGCTGGCGGCGGTGCCGGTGGCCACCGGATCCGCGGTCTACGGCTCGGTCTTCGTGACCTGGCCCGGTTCGCATCCGCCGGTGCTGTCCGACCGGGACCGCGAGCAGCTGACCAGCGCCTGTACCCGGCTCGCGGTGCGGCTGGAGCGGGCGGCGGAGGAGCGCCGTCCGGCGCGGGCGGAGCCCGATCTGCTGACGACGGGGCCCGCGACGAGCGTGGCCGGGACACTGGGCACGGTCGAGGCGGCGCGGATGGTGGCCCGGCTGCCGTACGGGCTGTGTTCGCTGGATCTGCACGGGCGGGTGGGCTTCGCGAACGCGGCGGCCGGGGAGCTGCTCGGGATGTCGGTGAGCAGTCTGCTGGGCACCCAGTTGTGGGCGGCGGTGCCCTGGCTCAACGACCCGGTGTACGAGGACCGTTACCGGGCCGCGCTGCTCAGTCAGCAGGTCACGTCGTTCGTGGCGTTGCGTCCGCCGGGCGAGTGGCTGTCGTTCCGGATGTATCCGAACACGACCGGGCTGAGTGTACGGATCAGCCGGGCGCGGGCGGTGACGGAGCTGGGCCGGGCGGCGCCACGGCCGGGCGAGGGGCCGTCGCGGCTTGTGACCATCTCCCAGGTGCTGAGTCTGGCGGGCGCGCTGACCGAGGCGGTCGGGGTGGAGGACGTGGTGCAGCTGATCGCGGACGAGGTCGCGCCGGCCGTGGGCAGTCAGGCGCTGGTGGTGCTCGGTTCGCGGGGCGGGCGGCTGCATGTGCTGGGGCACCGCGGCTATCCCGATCCGCATGTGGTGGAGCGCTTCGACGGGATGGCGCTGACCGAGTCGACACCGGGGACGGCCGCGCTGAACAGTGGTGTGCCCGCGTTCTTCGATTCGCGGCAGGACCTGGAGCGGCTGTATCCGAGCCGGAACGCCACCCCCGACGGGTTCGCGGCCTGGGCGTATCTGCCGCTGGTGGCGTCCGGGCGGCCGGTCGGCACCTGTGTACTGGCGTATGCCGAGCCGCATGTCTTCCCGGCGGACGAGCGCGCGGTGCTGACGAGTCTGGGCGGGCTGATCGCACAGGCGCTGGAGCGTGCGCTGCTCTACGACGCGAAGCACCAGCTGGCGCACGGGCTGCAGGCCGCGCTGCTGCCGCACTCGCTGCCGCCGCTGCCGGGCATCGAGGCCGCCGCCCGCTATCTGCCGGCCACCCAGGGCATGGAGATCGGCGGCGACTTCTACGACCTCGTGACCACCGAGGGTCCCGCGGCGGTGATCGGCGACGTCCAGGGACACAACGTGACCGCGGCCGGTCTGATGGGCCAGATCCGGACGGCCGTCCGGGCGTACACGACCGTCGGTCAGGCCCCGGAGGAAGTCATGCGCAGCACCAACCGGCTGCTGATCGACCTGGGCGTGGAGCTGTTCGCGAGCTGTCTGTATCTACGGCTGGATCCCGCGCGCGGTACGGCCGTGATGGCGCGTGCCGGGCATCCGCCGCCGTTGCTGCGCCGTCCGGACGGGCGGGTGCGGGTGCTGGACCTGGCCGGTGGTCCGTTGCTTGGTATCGACGCCGACGCGACCTATCCGACGACGGAGGTGGATCTCGCGCCCGGTTCGGTCCTCGCGCTCTACACCGACGGGCTCATCGAGTCCCCCGGCGTCGATATCGAGGACGCCCTCGCCGAACTGGGACAGCGCCTCGCCGCGGCCGGGGACCTGCCGTTGGAGGAGATCGCCGACGAACTCGTGCGGCACAGCGCCTCGGCGCGGGAGCGGATCGACGACGTGGCGCTGCTTCTGCTGCGGGCCCTGGAGCCGGGCCCCGACTGACGTACACGCAGGGCGGTCCGGCCCTCCCGCCGGAGGGCCGGACCGATCCACCGCCGACCTGAAACGCTGGAAGGGGTCGGGTCAGTGGCTTGAGGTGAGCGAGGAACCGTCGCCGGATCCGGTGCCCGTGCCGTCTCCGGTGGCGTCGCCGGTACCGTCGGTCGCGTTCGGGTCGACAACTCCGGACTGGTCGCCGGTGCCGTCCGTGGCGGACGGGTCCACGGCTCCGGACTGGTCGCCGGTGCCATCGGTGGCCGACGGGTCGGCCGCGGTCGCCGACGGGTCCGCCGCGGTCGCCGACGGGTCTGCCGTGGCGGTGTCGCCGCCCGCACCGGCACCCGCGTCGCCGAGGGTGGCCCCGGTCGCCGTGAGCGCGGCGGTGACCGGCTGGAAGAAGGTCTCGCCGCCGCTGGTGCAGTCGCCGCTGCCGCCGGAGGTGAGGCCGACCGCGCCGCCGTCCTGGGTGAAGAGGGAGCCGCCGCTGTCACCCGCCTCGGCGCAGACGTCCGTCTGGATGAGGCCGTTGACGGTGTCGACACCGTTGGGGTCGGTTTCGCTCTGGAAGTTGACGGTCGCGTCGAGTCCGGTGACCGTGCCGTCGTGCAGACCGGTGGTGGAGCCCATCCGGAAGACCTGCGTGCCGACCGTGGCGTCCTCGGCCTGGGTGATCTGGACGGTCTGGCCGTTGCCCACGTTGACGTCGCTCGTGGTCTGGGTGGCCGGGTCGTCGTACTTCACGAGGGAGAAGTCGTTGCCGGGGAAGGTGGCCTGGTCGACCGTGGCGATCGGCTGGCCGTCCTGCGTGTCCGACCACTGCTTCGCCGCGACACCGCAGTGCCCGGCGGTCAGGAAGGCGGGGGTGCCGTCGCTCGCGGTGACGTTGAAGCCGAGGGAACAGCGGACGCCGCCCTGGGCGGTCTGGGCGAAGATGGCGTCGCCGCCCGACACCAGCGTCTTGAAGGAGCCAGGGGTCTTCTTGACGGTGGCCATGCTCGTGCCGAGGCTCTTGACCGTCGAGAGCACGGTGTCCCAGTTGGAACCGGTGACGGTGCTGTCGGCGAGGACCTGGATCTTGTTGGTCTTCGGGTCGACCGACCAGGCCGTGCCGGGGACCGTGGCCTTGGTCTTCAACACCTTGGCGGCGGCGGTGAGTTCGGCGGTGCTGTTCTGCACCTCGCGCACCTTGGCGCCGGCCTTCTCCGCCTGTACCACGACGTTGTTGTTGTCGCCGGAGATCACGTTGACGACGAGCTGCTGGGTGGCGCTGTCGTAGTAGGACCCGGCGAAGGCGTCGCCCAGCAGTCCGGCGATCTGCGAGGAGAGGTCCGAGGCTCCCGTCGCCTTGAGGGTCTTGGGGGTGGCGGCGCCTGCCGAGTTGTCCTGGGACGCGTTGGCGTTCGGCAGCAGGATCGCCGCCGCTCCGAGTGCAGCGACTCCGCCGACAGCTATCACGGCCTTGCGCTTCGGAATTCGCTTGTGACTCAAACTTCTCGACCTCCTGGGGACCGGGGTCTGTGCCGCCGGGGGTGGCGGCTTATGGGGGCGCCTGGATGCCCGTTGATACGCGCGTGTCACGTGAGGTGTTCAATTCCGTTTCTCAACTTCCTTTGCGAAAACGCGAATCGGCCATGTCCAAGCGCTGACCTGGGAGGGGTACGAGGTGGCTGCGGGCCTGTGCCCACGGTGTGGCGGGGCCCTCCGCGTCCGGTGTCCGCCGAGCGGTCGGATGTCTTGATCGAATCGATGGCCGCCGGAACCACCGCACGTGCGCACTCAGTTGACCGACTCCCCGACCGGAACAGAACGCGATCGGTCAGTAGCGGTCTGTCGAGAACGGTCGGCGGAATCCAGGCTTCAGGGAATCTGCACAGCGCGTACCCAACCAGGTCACCGGACCCGACGGATCTGCACATGCACACGCCCCCGGAAGCGCCTTTGGTGAGGAGTGCCCGATTCCGCTTCAGTGCCGCAAGCCCTCCTGCGGAGCGATGCGGTGCAGCGTGTGAAGAACTCGCCGACACCTCGTGCCCACGCCTGCACGGTTCGCGCCTCCTGGGGCTCAAGTGCCCTGGTGGGACGGGAGTTTGATTGGCTGCGCCCGTCAGCGGCGTGCTTTGATCCATCGCACCGCAGGAGCCGCGAGGGCTCCGGAAACGGCGCCCGGCGCCTGCGGTCGCGGCCGTCGTCTGTCCCCAGAGGGGGCCGCTCCCCCTTGTGAATATCCATATGAAGGGAAGTTCCCCCATGAACTCCACCCCCCAGGTCGAGACCGTTGAGATCTCCGACGCCGAGCTCGACAACGTCTCGGGCGGTCTCTCCCTGAACGCCCTCGGCACCGTCACCGGCCTGGTCGACGGCGTTGTCCCGGTCTCCGGCCTGGTCGACTCGGTCATCGGCACCGTCGAGGGCACCACCGGCCTGAGCGTGGCCCCGGTCACGAACCTGGTCGCCGGTCTCTGATCGCGCCTTGTTCCACCGAGTCCCGGAGCCGTTTCCCGGCTCCGGGACTTTCGGGTGCCCTACTCGTGTGCCGTACTCGTGTGCCGTAAAAGATCTCTCCCACAGGTGAGGGAAGTTCCGTGCAGTTCCGCCAACAGGCCCTCGCCAGGCTCCAGTCGCCCGAAGAGCTCGACCTTCCGGTGCGGTTCGCGCGTCCGCAGGGCTGGCTCGTGCTCTGTGTGACGGTGGTCGTTGTGGCCGCCGCCTCCGTGTGGGCGGTGACCGGTTCCGTGGCCTCCACGGTCGGGGCGTCCGCTGTCCTCACACACGGGGAGGGCAGTTACATCCTGCAGAGCCCCGTCGCAGGACAGGTCACCGCCGTCGTCGCCCAGGAGGGCGAGCGGCTGCCGGCCAACTCCCCTGTCCTGCAGGTCCGTACGGCCGACGGCGACTCCGTCGTGCGCACGGTCGCCGCGGGCCGGATCACCGCGCTCGCCGCCACCATCGGCCAGATCATCCAGACGGGCACGAACGTCGCCGCCGTGGAGAAGGTCGCGCACGCCACCGACCCGCTCTACGCGACGGTGTACGTCCCCGCCGAGAACGCGGCCTCCGTCCCCGCGAACGCCGCCGTCGACCTGACCGTCTCGTCCGTGCCGACACAGACCTACGGCGTGCTGCGCGGCCATGTGAAGGCGGTGGACCGGTCCGCCCAGTCGGCGCAGCAGATCGCCGCGTTCCTCGGGGACAGCCAGTTGGGCGAGCAGTTCACCAAGAAGGGCAGGCCGGTGGCCGTGCTGGTGAAGCTCGACAAGTCGGCGCGCACGAAGAGCGGTTACAAGTGGTCGTCCGCCGACGGACCGCCGTTCGCGCTCACCTCCATGACCATGGCCTCGGCCTCGATCCGGCTGGCCGATCAGCGTCCCCTCGATTGGCTGCTGCCGTGAGCCCCGCACAGGACACCCGTTCCCGGCGCCGTTCCGCGCCACCGAAGCGCCCTGTGCCCAAGGGCCGCGCGAAGACGGTCCGTTCACCCACCGTCCTCCAGATGGAGGCCGTCGAGTGCGGTGCCGCCTCCCTCGCGATGGTCCTCGGCTTCTACGGCCGCCACATCCCGCTGGAGGAACTCCGCATCGCCTGCGGTGTCTCCCGCGACGGCTCGCGTGCCAGCAACCTGCTGAAGGCGGCCCGCAGTTACGGCCTCACGGCCAAGGGCATGCAGATGGACACCGCCGCCCTCGCCGAAGTGCGGTCCCCGGCCGTCCTGTTCTGGGAGTTCAACCACTACGTCGTCTACGACGGCATGGGCCGCCGCTTCGGCCGCCGCGGGGTGTACATCAACGACCCCGGCAAGGGCCGCCGGTTCGTGCCCATGGAGGACTTCGACTCCAGCTTCACCGGAGTCGTCCTCGTCATGGAGCCGGGCGAGAGTTTCGAGAAGGGCGGGCGCAAGCCGGGGATCCTGGGCGCGATGCCCGCCCGGCTGCGCGGCACCGCAGGCACGATGCCCGCCGCCGTCCTCTCCAGCCTGCTGCTGGTCCTGGTCGGCGCCGCGATGCCCGCGCTCAGCCGGACCTACATCGACATGTTTCTGATAGGTGGTCAAACCTCTCTGCTGGGCGTGCTGTTCGCGTCCATGGGGACCTGCGTGCTGCTCACCCTGGTGCTGACCTGGCTGCAACAGGCGAATCTGCTGCACGGCCGCATCATCTCCTCCACGCTTTCCAGCGCCCGCTTCCTGCGCCATCTGCTGCGACTGCCGGTGACGTTCTTCTCCCAGCGCAGCCCGGCCGACCTGGTGCAGCGTCTCCAGTCGAACGACTCCGTCGCGGAGACCCTGGCCCGCGATCTCTCGGCGGCGGGCGTGGACGCGGTGGTCGTGGTGCTCTACGCGGTCCTCCTCTACACCTACGATCCCCAACTCACGTACGTGGGCGTCGGGGTGGCGCTGCTGAACGTGGTGGCGATGCGGGTCGTCATCCGGCTGCGCGCGACCCGCACGGCGAAACTGCGTGCCGACAGCGCCCGGTTGACCAACACCGCCTACACCGGGCTCCAGTTGATCGAGACGATGAAAGCGACCGGCGGCGAGGACGGCTACTTCCGCAAGTGGGCCGGACAGCACGCCACCACCCTGGAGGAGCAGCAGCGGCTCGGAGTGCCGAGCGCCTGGCTGGGCGTGGTCGCGCCGACGCTGGCCTCGCTCAACAGCGCACTGATCCTGTGGATCGGCGGCATGCGGGCCGTGGAGGGGGGCATCTCGGTCGGTCTGCTGGTCGCCTTCCAGGCCCTGGTCACCCGCTTCACCGCGCCGATCACCCGGCTCAACGGCGTCGCGGGGCGCATCCAGGACTTCGCGGCGGACGTGGCCCGTCTCAAGGACGTCGAGAACTTCCAGGCCGATCCCCTCTACTCCCGTGCGGGCGGCGCCGATTCGACCCGCCGACTGCAGGGACACGTCGAGCTGGAGAACATCACCTTCGGCTACAGCCCCCTCGACAAGCCCCTTCTCACCGGCTTCTCGCTGACGGTCGGCCCGGGCCAGCAGGTGGCGCTGGTCGGCGGCTCCGGCAGCGGCAAGTCCACGGTTTCCAGGCTCATTTCGGGTCTCTACACGCCCTGGGAGGGCGTGATCCGCATCGACGACCACCGGCTGGAGGACATCCCGCGCGGCGCCCTCGCCGCCTCTGTGTCCTTCGTCGACCAGGACGTGTTCCTCTTCGAGGGCTCGGTCCGCGACAACGTGGCGCTGTGGGACCCGTCGATCCCGGACGAGGCCGTGACGGACGTGCTGCGGGACGCCGCCCTGCACGACGTGGTGATGCGGCGGCCGGGCGGCATCCACAGCCGGGTCGAGCAGGACGGGCGCAACTTCTCCGGCGGTCAGCGCCAACGCCTGGAGATCGCACGGGCGTTGGTGCGCAGGCCCAGCATCCTCGTCCTCGACGAGGTGACGAGCGCCTTGGACGCGGAGACCGAGCTGATCGTGATGGACAACCTGCGCAAGCGCGGCTGCGCCTGCGTGGTGATCGCGCACCGGCTCAGCACGGTGCGCGACAGCGACGAGATCGTCGTCCTCGAACACGGCACGGTCGTGGAACGCGGGCGGCACGACGCCCTGGTGGCGGCCGGCGGCGCGTACGCCACGCTGGTCAAGGAGCGGTGAGATGACGTCCGTTCACGAAGGCGACCTGGTCCTCGGCGCGTTGGGATCCCTGGGCACGCCGATCGACTGCACCGGGTTCAACCGCCTCGACCTCGAAGGCCCACAGGTGCTGTGGCTGGTCGCGTCGGGCGCCATCGACCTCTTCGCGGTGGACGCCGTACAGCAGGGCCACTGGCACCACCTCGGCCGCCTGGAGGCGGGCGCGCTGCTGCTCGGCCCGGTCACCGGTCCCCAACACACTCTGGTCGCACGCCCGTTGCGGGACTGCGTGGTGCACCGCATCAACCTGCGCGAGCTGTACCAGCCCGCGAACACCCAGACCTGGTCGTACGACGAGTACGGCAACCCGCAGTACGTGCCGCCGACTTCGAGCCCCCTCGAATACGCCCTGGCTCTCGGCGTGGGCCGCGGCCTCTCCATCCTCTTCCAGGCCCCGATGGCGACCGAACGGGCCGCCGCGCTCACGGACGACGACGTCTTCTGGATGCAAGTCCCGCCGGGCAGCGTGCAGTACGGGTCGATGTACGGCGCGGAAGCGGCGGCCGATCTGCTGATGGACCCGGGTGTCTGGCAGGGGATGGTCGACCAGCAGTACCGGTTGCTGTCCACGCTGGACAAGTGGATCGAGCAGTTGGAGCGGACGCACGAGACGCGAACTGCCGCCGGTATCAAGGCCGGTGAGGCGGTGCGCGCCCAGGCGGACCGGACGCTGCTGGCGTCGATCGGCAAGTCCTCGGCGCGGCGCACCACGGCCGCCGACGCCGACGCGTCGTACGCGGCCTGCAAGTTGGTCGCCGAGGCGGCCGGCATCACGCTCGCCGAGCACGCGCAGAGCGGCAACGAGAGCGACCGTCTGGACCCTGTCGAGCGGATCGCCCTCGCCTCCCGGGTCCGGGTGCGGGCCGTACGGCTCGACGGGCGCTGGTGGCGGGACAACGTCGGTCCGCTGGTGGGCCATCGGGCATTGTCCGGGGCTCCGGTCGCGCTGCTGTGGCGGCGCGGCGGCTATGTCGCCGTACATCCGGCGACGGGCCGCGAGACGCCGATCGAGAAGGCGAACGCGGAGGAGTTCGAACCGCGCGCGGTGATGTTCTACCGCCCGCTGCCCGAGCGCCGCCTCAGCCCGCTGCTGCTGCTGCGCTTCAGCATGCAGGGCACCGGGAGCGACCTCTCCAACCTGCTGATCAGCGGGCTGGTGACGGTCGCGATCGGGGCGCTGGTGCCGATCGCGACGGGCAAGGTGCTCGGCGAGTTCGTGCCGAAGGCGCAGACCGGCCTGATCGTGCAGGTGTGCCTGGCCGTGATGGTGACGAGTGTGGTCGCGGCGGCCTTCATGCTGCTGGAGAACCTCACCATGCTCCGCCTGGAGGGCAGGATCGAGGCCACGCTCCAACCGGCCGTCTGGGACCGCCTGTTGAGGCTGCCGACGAAGTTCTTCACCGAGCGCTCGACGGGTGAACTGGCGAGCGCGGCGATGGGCATCAGCTCGATCCGCCGTCTGCTGGCGGGAGTTGGCCCCGTGGTCGCCCAGTCCGTGACGGTCGGCGTGATGAACCTTGGGCTGCTGTTCTGGTACAGCCCCTCGATGGCCTTCGCGGCGATCGGCATGCTCGTGGTGATCGCCGCCGTGTTCCTGGGGCTCGGCCTGTGGCAGGTGCGCTGGCAGCGCAAGCTGGTCGTGCTCAGCAACAAGCTGAACAACCAGGCGTTCCAAACACTGCGCGGGCTACCGAAGTTGCGGGTCGCGGCGGCCGAGAACTACGCCTACGCGGCCTGGGCCTCCGAGTTCGCACGCAGCCGTGAACTCCAGCAGAAGGTCGGCCGGATCAAGAATCTCAGCACGGTGATGGGCGCCGTGTATCTGCCTGTCTGCACCCTGCTGATGTTCATGCTGCTCGCGGGCCCGGCACGCGGCTCGATGTCGGCCGCCGCCTTCCTCACCTTCAACACCTCGGTGACGATGGTCCTGACCTCCGTCACCAGCCTGACCGGCGCCTTCGTCTCGGTGGTCTCCGCACTGCCCCTGTTCGAGGAGATCAGGCCGGTCCTGGACGCGGCCCCGGAGGTCCGTACCGCGAGCACCCGCCCCGGGCAGCTGTCCGGCGCCATCGAGGCCCGCCGCCTGTCCTTCCGCTACGCCGACGACGGCCCCCTCGTCCTCGACGACGTGTCCTTCGAGGTGCGCGCGGGCGAGTTCGTGGCGATCGTCGGCCCCAGCGGCTGCGGCAAGTCCACGCTGCTGCGCCTCCTCATCGGCTTCGACAAACCGGTCTCCGGCAGCGTCCTCTACGACGGCCAGGACCTGGGCGCCCTCGACCAGTCGGCGGTACGGCGGCAGTGCGGGGTGGTGCTCCAGCACGCGCAGCCGTTCACCGGTTCCATCCTGGACGTCATCTGCGGCACCGAGCCGTTCACGCCGGAGGAGGCGATGGCGGCGGCCGAGATGGCGGGGCTCGCCGAGGACATCAAGCGGATGCCGATGGGCCTGCACACCATCGTCGCGGGCAGCGGCGCGGTCTCGGGCGGCCAGCGTCAACGCCTCATGATCGCGCAGGCGTTGATCCGCCGGCCGCGCATCCTCTTCTTCGACGAGGCGACCAGCGCCCTGGACAACGAGACCCAGCGCACGGTGATCGAGAGCACCAAGGCCCTCAACGCGACCCGGATCGTCATCGCACACCGCCTGTCGACGGTGCTGGACGCCGACCGCGTGGTCGTCATGGAGGACGGCAAGGTCGCCCAACAAGGCCCGCCCGCCCAGCTTTTGGCGGACACGGGCGGCCGGCTGCACGAGCTGGTGCGGCGACAGATGGCGTGATGGGTCAGCCCAGGCTCGGCACAGGTCAGTCCAGGCCCGGCACAGGCGCGCCGGAGGGGATCCCGGCCGCGAGGTAGCCGTCGTAGAACTCCTTCCAGGGCGCCCCGGCACCCGCATGAGGTCCCTCGACACGCTCGCCGCGGCTCTTGGCGTCCAGGGTGCCGAGGCACACCTCCCAGCCGGCCCCGTTCCGGGACGCGGTGTCCTCGGCGCTCAGGACGTTGGTGAGGGTGAAGCGGGTGCGCTTCTCCTCGACCTCCTCCAGGTCGAAGCGCAGCTCGTCGCCGTCCCATTCGAAGGAGAGGTGCCGGGGCGAGTCGACGGCGATGACCTTGCCGGTCGACTCCGGCATGTTCGGGTCGCCGCTGAAGGTGACCGTGCCGCCGGGGCGCAGCTCGAACTCGGCGCGCGAGGGGAACCACTGGGCGAGTTCGTCGGGGTCGGTCACGAACTGCCAGACGCGGTCGAGGGGTTGGTCGTAGACGCGGCTGAAACGGACGGCGGGGCGGCCGTCGTCGAGCGTCAGATACGTGCCGGTGAGGTCGACGGACATGGTGGATCAGCCCTTCGGGGTGGGTTCCTCGGTGTCGGTGTCGTACGACGTCTCGTCCAGGCGCCGGCCCAGCTTGTCGAGGCTGTGGTTCCACAGCTCGCGGTAGGGCGCGAGCCAGGCGTCGAGTGCGGCGATCGGAGCGGGGTCGAGGGCGTAGACGCGGCGCTGCGCGTCCTGCCGTACCCGGACCAGGCCCGCGTCCCGCAGCACCCGCAGGTGCTTCGACGTGCTGGGCTGGCTCAGACCGCAGGCCTCCCCTATCTCGCCGACGGGCCGGGGCCGCTCCAGGAGCAGGGCGACGATGGCCCGCCGGCGGGGATCGGCGAGGGCGGTCCAGAGCGGGGCGTCGGACATGGCTCCAATATGCCTCTGCGGTTATATGCCAGTCAAGGCATGTACGGCGAGAGCCATTCAGGAAGCCGCGCGACCCGCCCAGGAACCCACATGCCCGCTCAGGAGAGCGCGCGGCCGTACCCGGGAATGCCCTCGTGATCCACCCCGTGCGCCGCCCAGCTGTACAGGTGCAGGTCGAGGCCGTCCGGGTCGCTGAAGACCAGCAGCCAGCCGATCGAGGCCTCGATCACCGGCGAGTGCGGGACGCCGAGGGTGTCGAGGTGGGCCGCCCAGGCCTCGATGTCGGCACGGTCCCGGACCGCGAAGCTGACCGGGTCGAAGCCCTGACAGCCTTGCGCGGCCTGGGAGTTGACCCGCAGACAGAGCATCGAGCCGCCGAGTCCCGGCACCTCCCCCGCCACTCCGCGCACGACGCCGTCCGCCGCGTCCGGGAACTCGTGCGTGACCTTGAAGCCGAGGACGCGGCCGTACCAGTCGCGCGAGCGGTCGAGATCGGTGACGGGCATCTTGACGTGGTGGATTCCGGCGAGCTCCGGCATGGCGCTCACGCTCCTCATCGCCCTGATCGATTTCACCGCAGTACGACTGCGCCGATTTCCTTCTGGACTCCTCCCCATGCCCGACCCCGTCAACCAGAAGAGCACCCGGAAGAGGCCCTACCGCTCGGCCAGGCGCGCCGAGACGGCCCCGGCGACCCGCGCCCGCATCCGGGAGGCGGCCTCGCGGCTGTTCACGGAGAAGGGGTTCACGGGCACGTGCATGAAGGAGGTGGCGGCGCTGGCCGATGTCGGCGAGCGCACGCTGTACGACGTGTTCCCCACCAAGGCGGCCCTGTTCGGGCACACCCTGGGTGTCGCGATCGCCGGTGACGAGGAGCCCGCCATACCGGACCGCCTCAAGACCCTGGCGATCCGGGACGAGCCCGACCCCGGGCGCGCGATCGGCCGCAGCGTCGACCAGATCACCGAACTGCTGGAACGCGCCGGTGACCTGATCATGGTGACCGTCGAGGCGGCGGGCGCCGACCCGGACATGCGGGCGTCGGCGGACGCGGGCGCCGAGGCGACGTACGGCGTGCATCTGGCTCTGGCCACGGCACTTCAGGAGCGCGGGGCCCTTCGTGCGGGCCTCGACGCGCGCACCGCCGCCGACACGCTCTACGCGCTCGCGTCACCGCACATGCACCAACTCCTGCGCAGGCACCGGGGTTGGACGCGGGAGGCCTACCGGGCGTGGCTGCGGCGGGTGTTGGTCGCGGAGCTGCTCGGCTCTCACTGAGCCGCGCCCTTCCAGAGCGCGGGGACGTCGCCGTCGCGGCTGTGCAGCTGTGTCGCCAACACCCGTACCGCTGCCGCGAATCGGGCGGGGTCGCGCAGGAACTCCATGTGGATGCCCGGGAATTCGGCCCACGGCGCTCCGATCCGGCGGGCGATCTCGATCGACGGGCGGGCGTAGTACGTGCCGCGGTCCTCCGCTCCCGCACCCAACACGATGGGAAACGGGGCCGACTTGAGCGCGGTCTCGTCGGGCCGGAAACCGGCGAAGCCCGACCACTCCGTTCCGAAGAGGTGGTCCTGGTTTCCCAGGAACCGCTTCCAGAGCTCGCCGGGCCAGCGGTACGTGCCCTCGCCGCGGGTGGTCTCGGCGAACCGGCGCCCCGCCGCCGGCGCCCCGCCCTGCGCGTACAGCGCGGCGAGTTCGGCGAAGAAGCCGCGCCCGGGGTCGCTGTCGGGCAGGACGTTCACGGCGGGCGGCTCATGGGCGATCAGGCCCGTCATCGCCTCCGGGTGCAGTGCGGCCAGCGTGAGTCCGATGATCGCGCCGCCGCTGTTGCCGAACACCAGCGCCCGCCCGTCGGCCAGTCCGTCGACGAGCGCGCGGGCGTCGGCGGCCTGGACGGCGAGGTCCATCGGTGTCCCGGAGCGGCCGGTGCTGCGTGAGTTGCCGCGCCGGTCGTAGGAGATCACCGTGAAGGCGTCGGAAAGGATCTCCGCGACGCCGTCGTAGTAGCCGGCGTCTCCCCCGGCCCCGCTGATCATCAACAGCGCCGGGCCGCCGCCGCGCACCTCGTAGTACAGCCCGGCCCCGTCGGCCTCGAACACGCCCTTGCGCATGCCTGGATCCCCGTCCCCAGCGAAACGTTGCCGTTTCGCTGAAAGTGCTCTAGTGTCGATGTGTACGAAACCGTTTCGTTTACGTTTTGGTAAACCCCGAACGACTTCCCTGGAGTGGTTCCCGATGTCCCAGAAGACACTGACCGAAGGCACCCAGTCGGGTGTCACGGAGGCGCAGCCCGCGTCCTCCTCGAAGCGGTGGTGGATCCTCGCGATCGTCGCCGTGGCTCAGCTGATGGTGGTCCTCGACGCCACCATCGTGAACATCGCCCTGCCGTCCGCCCAGAAGGACCTCGGCTTCTCCGACGGCAACCGGCAGTGGATCGTCACCGCGTACGCCCTGGCGTTCGCCTCCCTGCTGCTGCTCGGCGGCCGGATCGCCGACCTCTTCGGCCGCAAGACCGCCTTCCTCGTCGGCGTCGTCGGATTCGCCGGCGCCTCCGCCCTCGGCGGTGCCGCCAACAGCTTCGGCATGCTGGTCACCGCACGCGCCCTCCAGGGTGTCGCGGGCGCGCTGCTCGCGCCGGCCGCCCTCTCCCTGCTCAACACGACGTTCACGGACGCCCGTGAGCGAGCCCGGGCCTTCAGCGTGTACGGCGCCATCGCGGGCGCCGGTGGTGCGGTGGGTCTGCTGCTCGGCGGTGTGCTGACCGACGCCTTCGACTGGCGCTGGACGCTCTATGTCAACGTCGCCATCGCCTTCGTCGCCTTCGCGGGCGGCTGGGTCCTGCTCTCCAACCACCGCGACGCGGCGGGCTCCAAGCTGGACGTGCCGGGCACGGTCCTCGTCGCCGGTGGTCTGTTCTCCCTCGTCTACGGCTTCTCCAACGCCGAGACGCACGACTGGAGTTCGCCGCAGACCTGGGGCTTCCTGATCGTGGGCGTCGTACTGCTGGCGGCCTTCGTCTGGTGGCAGAACCGCGCCGAGCACCCGCTGCTGCCGCTGCGCATCCTGCTCGACCGCAACCGGGGCGCCTCGTTCCTCGCCGTGCTGATCACCGGTGCGGGCATGTTCGGTGTGTTCCTCTTCCTCACCTACTACCTCCAGCTGAACCTGGGCTTCAGCCCCACCAAGACCGGTGTCGCGTTCCTGCCGATGATCGGCGCGCTGATGGTCATGGCACAGGTGGGCACCACGGTCCTCGTGCCACGCCTGGGCCCGAAGGTCGTCATTCCGCTGGGCTTCGCCATCGCCATGGTCGGCATGGCCTGGCTGACCGGCATCGGGGTCGGCTCCTCCTACGCGACCCACGTGCTGCCGCAGCTGATCGTGATCGGCGCGGGCCTCGGCATGGTGATGCCGCCTGCGATGCAGCTCGCCACGGGTGGCGTGGCCGCCGAGGACGCGGGCGTCGCCTCGGCGACGGTCAACGCGATGCAGCAGGTGGGCGGTTCGATCGGTACGGCGCTGCTGAACACGCTGGCCGCGAGCGCCGCGACGGACTACCTGGCCGGGAAGGACGCGACCAGCAAGCTGGTCCAGGCGCAGGCCACGATCGAGAGCTACACCACCGCGTTCTGGTGGTCGGCGGGTCTGTTCGGCGCGGGCACGCTGATCGCGCTCGCGCTCTACCGCCGCGGGGTTCCGCAGCAGGACGCGGACGCCGCACCGGTCGTCCACATGTGATCCGCTCCGCCGAGAGGTGAGCCGCACAGACCGAGGGGTCGCCGTCCGCAGGGAGACGGCGGCCCCTCTTCTCTTCGGCTTCGCCTCGGCGCGATGGTGCCGGTATGCGTAAATCGGCGGCCGCATACGGCAGTTCGCTCTTCCTGGCGCTCGCTGCTCATGGCCTTCGCACGGTTCGTGACCGAGGGGCTGGGCACTCCGGCACCGGTCGCGCCGACGGAGCGGCTGGTCGTGGGCGGCCCGTACCGCTACGTCCGCAACCCGATGTACGTGGCGGTGGATGCGACGATCGCCGGCCAGGCCCTGCTGCTCGCACGGCCTGTGCTGTTCGTGTACGGCGGCTGCGCGGGGCTGTTGATGTGGGCGTTCGCGCACTGGTACGAGGAGCCCGACCTGGGGCGCAGATTCGGTGCCGACTACGACCGTTATTGCGAGGCGGTGCCTGGATGGTGGCCGCGGTTGCGGTCTTGGGACCCTGACTCGACCGCCTATTGACAGAAAGTCAACCTTTTCGACCGAAGTTCACCATGTCGAGTGAACCAGATCTTGCGGGCGGCGTGTCATGGATGCTCAGGGCCTCTCCGGGGTAACTACCGAGACCGAATGCGCCCCGTGCCGAGGTGGAGCGGCCATGACAGCGGAAGCGGACGAACGCGACAGTCCCGCGGCCAACTCCTGTGCCCTCACGCGGTCGTACGGCCCCTTCACGGTGGTCGAGGTCTCGGGGGAGATCGACATGGCGACCGCCGACCTGGTCGTCGAGCACCTGGACGCCGCGACGGCGGTCGCGGAGCCCGACGTGCTGGTGGATCTGCGGCCCGTGGAGTTCCTGGACTGTTCGGGGCTGCGCGTCCTGTGCCGGGCCGAGCGGCGGGCGAGGGAACGCGGCGGGCGGCTGCGGGTCGTCTCCGACGGGCCGCGCATCGACCGGCTGCTGCGCGCCTCGGGTCTGCTCGGCCGCTTTCCTCCGCTGCGCGCGATGCCCTCTCAGGAGGAGAAGTCGCAATGAAAGCAGGGGCCGGCACGGGCGACCCCACACCGCCCGGCCGACCCCTGGTGCGGGATCGCGGTACTCCGCGACAGGGGCGCGCGCTCCCCAGCTACGGACCCTTCCTGATGCTCACGGAGACCGTGCGACCCCGGTCTCTCAGAACGTGAAGACACCTCCGTACCCGTAGGAGTCCTTCACGCACTCGTTGGAGAAGACGCGCTCGTAGGAGACGCGCTTGCCCTGCCAGACACCCTCGACGGTGACGACGACGGGACGGTAGAGCTTGTTGCAGAGCACATCGCTCCGGGCCGCCAGGGCGTCGAAGTCTCCGCCGATTCCGCGCAGTTCGGCGCAGGCCCGGTCGGCGGACGGGTGGGTGCCGGAGGAGGTGGGCGCGCAGGTGAGGGTCACTGCGCGTTCCGGTGTCGCGAGGGCGGCGTCGTCCCCGTGGCCCATGGTCAGCACCAGGGCCGACGGGGCGTAGAGCGCGGACGGGCCGGTGCCGTGGGCCGCGAGGGCGGTCCCGGTGAGGGGCCCGCAGACGGCGGTGGCCGTCAGGCCCAGAGTCGCTGCCCAGCGCGCGGTGTTCCGCATTGTGTGCATCCTTCCGCTAGATGCCGGTCCCGCTCGGTCGGTGCCGAACCGGCGGGCGCCACTCTGCCGAGTCCGCCGCCGGAACACACATCCGACCCACAGGTTTCAGTAACCTTGCGTGTTGAATCAGTGGCGTGAAGTCACAGAATTCGAACGCGCGGACCCCGGAACCAGGGGCTTCGCGATCGCCGAATCGGGCCGGTTGGCCGGTTTACCCGCCCTCGCCAATCGTCCTGAAACAGTCCCGAAACATTCCGCTTCAGCTCTCGGCGCACTCCGCCGCAGCCCCTTGCATTCGCACTGTTCGCGAGTAATCGTCATTACATGATTACGTCAGAGAAGCAGGAGAAGCTTCGCGGCTGGTTCACCGGCCGTCTGCCCGACGACCTCTTCGAGGAGCTGGTCGAGGTCACGGTCGACCGCGAGGAGGTCACCGTCATCGGCCGCATCCCCGCGCCCCGGCTCGCCGAGGACGTCTCGGACGCCGAGAAGGAGGCGGCGATCCAGGGCCGCGTCCAGGAGTTCCGCGAGCGCACCCGGGAGACCCGGATCGCGGTCGCCCGCGAGGCCGAGCACCGGTTCCGCAGGAAGGTCTCGTGGGGTGTGGAGTGCGCGGGGGAACGCTCCCTGTTCACGCACATCTCCGCCCCCGTCATGACCCGGCTGCGCCAGCCCGAGCGCCAGGTCCTCGACACCCTCATCGCCGCCGGCGTGGCCCGCAGCCGCAGCGACGCCCTCGCCTGGTGCGTGCGTCTCGTCCAGCGCCACACCGACGACTGGCTCGCCGAGCTGCGCGACTCCCTCGAACACGTCCAGCGGGTCCGCGCGCAGGGCCCCGACACCGAACCGGAGGACACCCCGACCGACGGCGAGTGACATCAGGGTGGACGATTCATCCACCCACGGCACGAAAGATGGATGAACCGTCCTCTGGCGCGGGTATCGCGGCCGACCGTAGCGTCGGCGGACACCCTGAGGACGGCATCCGTTCACCCCGCCCACCCCGCGCGCGTGAACAGCCGTCCGCACCGCCGCCGCGCCACCCCGCGCTCCACCGCCGTCCCCCGCTGGAGCCCCCTTGTCCTCGCAGCCCGCCCTCTCCCCCGCCGCGCCGAGCCAGTCCCTGACCGAGGTCGAGACCTACGGCGTCGAGCGCATCCCCGACGCGGACCGCACCGCCACCCCGCTCGACCTGTTCCGGGTCGCGTTCGGCGGCGCCAACACCTTCTCCACCTGCGTCCTCGGCGCCTTCCCCATCCTGTTCGGCCTCTCCTTCTGGCAGGGCCTCGCGGCCACGCTCCTCGGAGTCGTCGTAGGCGCGCTGATCCTGTGCCCGATGGCGGTGTTCGGCCCGGTCAACGGCACGAACAACGCGGTCGCCTCCTCCGCGCACCTGGGCGTGCACGGCCGGGTCGTCGGCTCCTTCCTGTCCCTCCTCACCGCCGTCGCCTTCTTCTCCATCTCGGTGTGGAGCTCAGGCGACGCCCTGGTCGGCGGCGCGCACCGGCTGTTCGGCCTGGAGCAGAGCACGCTGTCGTACGTCGTCGCGTACGCGCTGTTCGCCGGACTGGTCCTCGCGGTCTGTGTCTACGGCTTCCGGTTCATGCTGTTCGTCAACAAGATCGCCGTGACCTCCGCGACGGTCCTGTTCCTGCTCGGCGCGATCGCGTTCGCCGGTGACTTCGACCCGTCGTACGCCGGAGTCTTCACGTCCTCGGCGGACGCGGCCACCCAGTCGCTGTTCTGGCCGTCGTTCATCGGCGCGGCGCTGATCGTGCTCTCCAACCCGGTGTCGTTCGGCGCGTTCCTCGGCGACTGGTCGCGCTACATCCCGGCGAACACCCCGCGCCGCAAGGTGGTCGGCGCCGCGTTCCTGTCCCAGATCGCGACGCTCCTGCCGTTCGTCTTCGGCCTGGCGACCGCGAGCATCATCGCCACGAAGGCTCCCAAGTACGTCGACCCGTCCGCCCCCGACTTCGTGGGCGGGCTCCTCGCCATCTCGCCGAGCTGGTTCTTCCTGCCGGTGTGCCTGCTGGCCCTGATCGGCGGCATGTCGACGGGCACGACCTCGCTCTACGGCACCGGGCTCGACTTCTCGTCGGTGTTCCCCCGGCTGTCGCGGGTGCAGGCGACGTTCCTGGTCGGCGTGGTGTCCATCGCGTTCATCTTCATCGGGCGCTTCGGCCTCGACCTCGTGCAGTCGATCTCCACCTTCGCCACGATGATCATCACCTGTACGACACCGTGGATGGTCGTGATGATGCTGGGCTTCTACACCCGGCGCGGCTGGTACGACCCGGACGCGCTCCAGGTCTTCAACCGCCGTCAGCGCGGCGGCCGTTACTGGTTCACGCACGGCTGGAACTGGCGCGGCATGACCGCCTGGTGGGTGGCCGCCGTGGTGGGCGTGCTGTTCACCAACATCCCGGGGCAGTTCGTCGGACCGCTCGGCGACCTGGCCAACGGCGTCGACATCAGCCTGCCGCTGTCCCTTGCGGTGGCCGCCGTACTGTTCCTGTCGCTGCTCCGGCTGTTCCCCGAACCCCGCGCGGTGTACGGGCCGGAGGGGGCGCGGCTGGCCCGCACCGTCGAGGTCCCGGTGCCGCCGATCACCGGCCCAGGAGCCACAGCCGTGGCGCCCGCATTGGCCGCCGAAGGCAGCTGATGCCGGACTGGATCGACCTCTCGGTGCCCGTCGTCACCGGGATGCCCGTGTATCCCGGTGACCCGGCCGTCGAGGTCTCCCCCGCCCTGACCGTCCCCCGCGACGGCGTCAACGTCCTTCACCTGCACCTGGGTTCACAGTCGGGCACCCATGTCGACGCCCCCTACCACCTGGACGACAGCTGGCCCCGCCTCGACGAACTGCCCCTGGAGCGCTTCGCCGGGCACGCGGTGGTGGCCGACGTACGGGGGCTGCCGGCCAGGGCGCCGATCACACCCGCCCTGCTGGCGCCGGCGCTGAACCGGCTGCGCCTGCGGCCGGGTTCGCTGCTCGTGCTGGCCACGGGCTGGTCGGCGTACTGGGGCACCGACGACTACCTCGCCCACCCGTGGCTCACCCCGGAGGCCGCCGAAGCCCTCGTCGGCGCGGGCGCCCGTACGGTCGCGGTCGACGCGCTCAGTGTCGATCCGACGCCCCGACCAGGCGATACGACGGCCGACTTCGGCCTGCCCGCCCACCGGGTGCTGTGCGGCGCGGGCGGGGTGATCGCCGAGAACCTCACGGGGCTCGAGCAGGTGGTGGACCTCCCGGACGTGGAGTTGTTCCTGTTCCCGCTACGGCTGCCGGGGGCGGACGGCGCGCCGGTACGGGCTGTCGCACGGGCGGTCTGATCGCCCCCGAACGGTCGCTGTCAGACCCGGCGGTTACGTTTGGACCATGACTCGATTCGTTGTGGTGGCAGGCGCGTGGCTCGCTGCGTGGGCGTGGGACGAGGTGGTGCCCGAGCTGCGTGAGGCAGGGCACGAGGTGCATGCGCTGACCCTGTCCGGGCTGGCCGAGAGGCAGGACGTTCCGGCCGGGCAGCAGACCCATGTCCAGGACATCGTCGACGAGGTCGAGCGCCTCGATCTCCGGGACGTCGTCCTGGTCGGACACAGTTACGCCGGCGTGCCCGTGGGCCAGGCCGCGGAGCTGATCGGCGACCGGCTGGCTCGGGTGGTGTTCGTCGACTCGAACGTGCCGGTGGACGGGAAGTCGTTCCTGGACAGCTTCCCGAGCGACCACATCAGGAAGTCCCTCGCCGAGAACGGCGGAGTCTGGCCGCCCCTGGACCCGGCCGACTACGCGGGCCAGGATCTCACGGACGAGCAGATCGCCCGCATCGTCACCGACGGGACCCCGCACCCGGGTGCCACCCTCACCGAACCGGCGGTCCTGGCCCGCCCGTTGGCCGACCTCCCGGCCACCTACGTCAAGTGCCTGCTCGACGGCGACGAGTTGCCGGCCCCAGCCGACGAGCTGGTCGCGAGCGGGCGCTGGGAGCTGGTCCGCATGGAGACGGGCCACTGGCCGATGTTCTCCCGGCCCCGCGAACTGGCCCGCGTCCTGGACGAGTCGGCCACCCGCTCCTGAAGCCCCCCCCCACCGCGACGAGGATTCCGCATGCCCTCCAAGAAGAACGTCCTGGCCGTCGTCCCACCCCACATCGGCGGTCGCACGGCGGGGGCCGGACTGGCGACACTGCTGCCCGACGACGTGCACGTCACCGTAGTGGAGGCGGTCGACGAGGACCCCCAGGCCCTGCGCGCGGCGCACGTCGTGATCACCGCACTCTCCCCTGTGACCGCCGAACATCTCGCCGCCGCACCGGAGTTGGAGCTGGTGCAGTGCGCGAGCCACGGCTTCGACTACGTCGACCTGGATGCCGCGCGGGCCCAAGGCGTGCTCGTCTGCAACATCGGCTCCAGCGGCGCCGAGGAACAGAACGTGGCCGAGCAGACCTTCGCCCTGATGCTGGCGCTCGCCAAGCGGATCGTCCCCGCGCACACCGCGCTCGTCGACGGCGACTGGGCGCTGCCCCGGCTGCAGAGCTCGCTGACCGAGCTGTCCGGCAAGACCCTCGGCATCGTGGGACTGGGTGCCATCGGACAGCAAGTCGCCCGCAGGGCA
>Ga0307511_10000391_pt1 | contig 46696 bp, 30 predicted proteins | sample 13_EM_MG_FD_200266 | JGI IMG/M metagenome (GOLD analysis project Ga0307511, IMG submission 200266) | Populus trichocarpa ectomycorrhiza microbial communities from riparian zone in the Pacific Northwest, United States - 13_EM | ecosystem: Host-associated > Plants > Roots > Unclassified | place... | reverse complement strand
CCGCACGGACGGTGTCATCCAGGCCTTCGGCACCGGCCACTCCCAGGCCATGGTCCTCGAACTCGCGGGCCGCGCCGGGGGTTTGGTGCCCACCAACCGCCTGAGCATCGCCGACCTCGTCCTCTACGGCGGCGACGCCCCGAGCGTGCTCGACGACCCGCTGCTGGAGCGCCGGGCCGGAGTCGCCGACCGGCTCTACGACCTGGCCGCGCCCCACTCACAGGACCTCTTCGTCATCGTCTCCAACTCCGGTGTCAACAAGGTGATCGTGGAGATGGCCCTACGGGTGAAGGAGCGCGGCCACCGCCTCCTCGCCATCACCTCGCTCGCCCACACCCACGCCGTTCCCGCCGGCCATCCGAGCGGCAAGAAGCTCGTCGACCTCGCGGACGTCGTCCTCGACAACGCGGCCCCGCGCGGCGACGCGCTCCTCGAACTCCCGGGCGGGGGCGCTGTTTGCGCGCTCTCCACGCTCACCGGCGCGATGCTCGTGCAGCTGACGGTCGCGGAGGCGGCGGCCCGACTCCTCGCTTCGGGGGACCGGCCGCCCGTATACGTCTCGGCCAATGTGCCGGGTGGCTTCGAGGGCAATCTGGAGCTGGAGAAGCGGTACGAGGGGCGGATCCGCCGTACCGCGAGCTGAACCGTCGTACGAGCGAGGACGAGCGGCCGGAGCCCCCGGAACCGGGCCACGACCGCTCGTCGTCACTTCGTGCGGTGCTGTGCGCGGCAGTGGCGAAACCTTTCCACTGCCGCGTCGGACCGGCTCAGGTGAGATATTGCTGCAAACTCGGAATGCAAATCGCTATCCCGATGGACAAGGCGGAGAGGCCGGCATGGGCGAGCACCACAAGGTGCAGACAGCGCTTGATGGTTGTGCGTCGAGCCATGGGAACGCAGTACTCCCGAATCACTCGTGACTGATTGTGGCGCGTTCGCCACGGGAGGAGTTTCCACGTCCCTCCGCGACTACGCAACTCCATCGCCGGTTTCATTCCAGGGGCTATTCTCCGGGCCCTGGTCCTGGTGGTGGACCCACGCCGTGCGCACCTCTGTCAGGCTTCGCCGTGCCTGTGCCGCTTCGAGTGCCGCACCGATGCGGTCGGCGACCTCGATGGCCCCGGTGATGTGGGCGATCGCCGGGCCGCCCCGCCCGAGCCGGTGCTCGGCGAGCCCGAGCGAGTGGAGTGCCTGCGCCTCCTCGTGGGCGGCACCCACGCTCCTGGCCATCTCCAGGGCGTGTTCGTGCCGGATGACCGCCTCGCCGAACCGGCCCGCGGCATGCAGCGCGACCCCCATCGCGTGGAGCGTGTCGGAGGCGTTTCGGCGGGCGCCGAGTCTGCGGAAGGTGGCCAGGGATTCCTGGTAGAAATCCAGCATGGTGTCCAGTTCGGCGGGGGAATTCATCGTGTTGGCCAGATTCACCTGGGTGATCGCGCGCTCCGAAGGACTTCCCGACTCCTTGAGTACGCCGAGCGCCTCCTGAAGGAATTGCCGCGCGGAATCCGTGCGCCCCATGCGGAGATGAAGGTCCGACAAATTATTCAGGACGTGTGCGTATTCGCGCATGTCCGCCGAGTTCCGGAATCCGCTCAGCGCCAGGTCGAAATTTTCCTGTGCTCCCGAAAAGTTTCCCAGATAGAGATGGGTGATCCCCAGGTTGTTCCGGGACCGGGCGATCTGCCAGGCGTCGCCCGATGCGGTGCGCAGACTCAGGGTTCTCTGCTGGAATTCGAGGGCCTGTGCCAGTTGGCCGGTGTTCCAGTGCAGGACCCCGAGCTGGTGGAGCGCTTCGGCGCCGGCCTCGGTATCGCCGATGTCGGTGGCCGACCGGTGCGCCTCCCGGTGGGCGGCACGAGCCTCGTCGTACCGCCCGCAGTGGGACAGCGCGTTCCCCAGATCGATCAACGCGTGTGCTTCGGACCGTCGTTCGCCGACCGCGTGCCAGTGCTGCACGGCGGACGCGTGCATGCGCCGGGCGTCGGCCGAGTACCCCTCGTCGTCGAGGAAGGCGGCCAGGGCGCCCGCGAGGGTCGCCGCCTCGTGCAGCCGCCCGGTCGTCCGGCAGTGGCGTTCGGCGGCGATGAGCGCCGCACGCTCGGCGAGGAGCCAGCGCCGGGCGGACTGCGGGTCGTCCCATGGGGGCAGCGGGTGGCGTGACGCAGGGGATGGACGGTCGGGACGCAGGCCTCGTGGGTAGATCATCCGGTCCGCGGAGTCCGATGCGTGCAGATAGAAATTGATCATCCGGTCCATAGCCTCGTCGCGTGCGGACCCGGTTTCCTCCGACAGGGCGAGAGTGCGTGCGTATTCACCGAGAAGGTCATGGAGGGTGTAGCGCTCCGGCGCGGGTTCCTGAATCAGGTGCAGGTCGAGCAAGGAGTCGACGGCGGCTTCCGAAATGTCGTACGGAAGATCGGTCAGTGCGGCAATCCCATATATGTCGACATCGGGGCCGAAGCGCAGTCCGAAGAATCGGAAGACTGTTTGTTCTTCGCTCGTGAGTGCCCGGTACGACATGTCGAACGTGCTGCCGATCTCACCGTGTGCGCCGTCCCGGATTTCCTTGAGCCGGCCCTGTCCGTGCGTCAGCCTGCGCAGGAGGTGGGCGGTCGTCCAGGCCGGGCGCGACGCGAGCCGCCCGGCGGCCAGTTCGATGGCGAGCGGGAGATATCCGGCGAGCCGGACGATCTCCGCGACCTCGGCCGACTGGTGAGTACGGTCCTCGCCGGCCAGGTTGCGGAACAGCGCGACGGCATCCTTCGGGGGGAGCACGTCGAGTTGGATCGAGCGGATGCCGGGCAGTCCGGTGAGGCGGCGCCGGCTGGTGACGATGATCAGTGAGGGGGAGGCACCGGGCAACAGGGGGCGCAGTTGTGCCGGGCCGGTCGCGTCGTCGAGGACGACCACCGCGCGACGGTTGCTGAGCAGGCTGCGCCACAGGGTGACGAGCCCCTCCTGGTCGTGCGGCAGTTCGGCCGCCGGGACGCCGAAGGTGCGGATCAGCGAGATGAGCGCGGCCTCGGGCTTGAGGGGTTCCTGCCCCGGTGCGTGGCCCTGAAGATCTAGATGCACGCTGCCTTCCGGGAAGAAGGACGCGAGGCGCCGCGCGGCGTGCAGTGCCAGCAGCGACTTTCCGACGCCGGCCATGCCGGAGACGGTCTGCAGGGCGATCACCGTACGGGAGTCCGGCGAAGCCGTCGGCGGAGGCACGGCGTTGTGCATGATCACCGCCAACTCCGCCTCCCGGCCCACCAGTTCGGAGTGACTTGGCAGGTTCTGCGGGGCGGCCACGGCGGACTCGGTGCGGGGCACGAGGGTATGGACCGGCGCTCCGGCGAGGACGAGTTCGTGCAGTGTGGTGAGGGCCTTGCCGGGGTCCGCGCCCAGGTCTTCGACCAGGCGCCGCCGGACGTTGTCGTAGACACGGAGGGCGTAGGCCTGCCGGCCGCAGCCGTAGGCTGCCGTCATGAGCTGGCCGGCCAGGAGTTCGTCGGTGGGGTGCTCCTCCAGCAGTGCGGCGAGGTCGGGGACGAGCTCGGCGAAGTGGCCGCGGCGCAACTCGATGCCGGTGCGGATGAGTTGGGCGGAGAAGTGTCGCTCCCCGAGGACGCCCCGGATGTGTTCGGTCCACAGTCCCGGCAGGCCGGTGAGCGGCTCGCCGCGCCAGAGTCCGTCCGCCTCGCGCAGGACCCGCAGCGCTCCCGGGTCGTCGCCGGCGGCGCTCTGCGAGCGGGCCCGCGCCACGAGGTGCTGGAAGCGGTGGCTGTCCACCTGGTCGGGGCGCACGTCCAAGGTGTAGGCGTGGGCCTGGCGGCTGAGGGGCTCGCCGGCGCCGATGTCGCGCAGCCGGCGGCGGAGCCTCGCGATGTACGCGTGCAGACTGGCGCCCGGGCGGGCGGGCGGGTTGTCGTCCCACAGGCGGTGGATCAGGGTCTCGTGGGAGACCGGCCGCCCCGCGTCGATCCCGAGTGCGACGAGCACGAGACGTTCTTTGACCGAGCCGAGCGTGTCGACATGCTGATTTCTACGCAGTTCGACCGGTCCGAGTAAGCGAATTTCCAAGTCCACCGGTGTGCCCCCGTCCGACGGCCGACCTGTGCTGGAGTCGTCAAGAATCGCATGCGGTCAATAAGTGTTCAAATGCGGAACCATAATTGCTTGCACAATGGCTCGTTCTTGACTTATTTGATCACTTCAGGAATCGATTCGGTCTGGAGTGAGTATCCGCCGGGTAGGGGATGAGACGTCGGGCACCGGAACCGAGGGGGAATACGGGGCATGGACCAGGTGACGGCCGTGGCGCTGCGAGCTGCCCTGACCATGGCCGTACGACAGCCCGAGGCAAGGCAGTCGCTCGCGCGCTTCGTCCGAGCGGTGCCGTCCGCCGTGCTCGCCGACGCGATCCGGGACTGGCTCGGGGACGGTCCCGGCGTGGGCGGCGATGTCCGGGAACTCGCCGAACTGCTCGCACAGGAGGCGGCGAGCCGACCGTGGCTGGCCGAGGAACTACGGCTCTGGCAGGCCGGAATCGACGCGGCCGTCGAACCCCCGGGCGGAGCCGAAGTCGCGAACACCATCACCGGCTCCGCCCGGATCACCGGACCCGTCGTGCAGGCCCGGGACATCGTCGGCGGTGTCCACTTCCACTCCGCACCCGACTGGGCCCCGGCCGTGCCACGCCAACTGCCGCCGGTGCCGGGCCACTTCACCAACCGGCACCAGGAACTGGCCACACTGGACCGGTTGACGGCGACACCTCGCGACAGCCCTCTGATCGCCGTCATCAGCGGACCGGCGGGCATCGGCAAGACCACACTGGCCCGCCGCTGGCTGCTGGGCAGGACGGAGTCCTTCCCGGACGGGCAGCTGTACGTCGATCTGCGTGGCCACTCCGCCGACGGCCCGGCACGACCCGGCGAACTGCTCACAGAGCTGCTGCGCTCCTTCGGGTACGAGCGCATCCCGGCCGAGCTCAACGAGCAGGCGGCGCTGTGGCGTTCGGTCACCGCGGGCACCCGGATCGCCCTGCTCCTCGACAACGCCCTCAGCGCCGCGCAGGTGCGCCCCCTGCTGCCCGGATCACCGTCCGCCCTGACCGCCGTGACCAGCCGCAACCGGCTGACCGTGCTGGGCCTGGACGGCGTGGCCTTCCTGCCGCTGGACGTCCTGGGCACCCCCGACGCCGTGGAACTCCTCACCCGGCGGGTGGGTGCGGACCGGGTGAACCGGGAGCCCGAGGCCGCCCTGGCCATGGCGGAAGCCTGCGCGGGACTGCCGCTGGCCGTGTGCGTGGCGGGTGCCCGGCTCGCAGCCCGGCCGCGACAGCCCCTCGCGGTCATGGCGCGAGCACTGAGCGGCGGCGAGGACGGCGCCCTGAACGCGCTGCGCGTCGGTGGCGAATCCGCCGTACGCGCCGCGCTGCAGGAGTCGTACCGCCTTCTCGCGCCCGAACTGGCCGCCGGATACCGGCGCTTGAGCGTGCTGCCGGTGCCGGTGGTCACCCCGCCGGTCGTCGAGGCCGTCTGCGAGGTGACGCCGGACGAGGCCGACCGGCTGCTCGACGAACTGGCCGAGGCGAACCTCATCGAAGACCTCGGACCCGATCCGCGCACCGGGCTCGGCCGCTACCGTTTCCACGACCTGCTCCGCGCCCACGCACGGGAACGCGCCGCCGAGGAGGAGACGGCCGAGGGCGTCGAACGAGCCGTACGGGCGGCCGTGGACTTCCACCTGTCGGTGGCCACCGCCGCCGAAAGCCTGCTGACGCCCAGTCACCGGACCCTGCGTCGCGACTACGCCCGACCGCCCGGCCCGCCCCCGTTCACCGAGGCCGCGGCCGCGCTGCGCTGGCTGGATGCCGAACGCGGCGCTCTCATGGGCGTGTTGAGGGCCGCGGCGGAGCGCGGCTGGCACGCCGCCGCCTGGCAGCTCGCAGACGCTCTCTGGCCGCTGCTGCTTCGCCTGCGACCCTACGACCTGTGGATCGAGGCCCATGAGATCGGTCTCGCCGCGGCTCGCCGCGACGCGGACCGGGCCGGGATCAGCCGCATGCTCACCTCGGGCGGTATCGGACTGTACAACGTGGGCCGGTACGAGGACGCCGCCTTCTGGTTCCGGCAGGCGCTCGAAGCCGCCGAGCAGGACGCGGCCGGCTTCACCGCACAGGGAGACGAAGCAGGCCTCGCCACCGCGAGGCGCGCCGAGGCCCAGGCGTTGCACGGCCTCGGGCAGGCGGCCCGGCTCGCAGGCCGACTGGCCGAGGCGCGCGCCCACTTCGCGCGGGCGCTGGCCCTGCGCGAGACCATCGGGCACCGGCGCGGAGCCGCCCTGACCCGCCTCAGCCTCGGGGACACCGCCCTGGCGGCGGGCCGGCCGGACGAGGCGTTGCCCCTTCTCGGCCGGGCCCGCGAAGAACTGCTCGCCGAACACGACTCCCACGATGCCGCCCGCGCCCTGGCCTTCCTCGGCCGGGCCCACGCCCTGCACGACGCAACACACCACGAGGGGGCGGAGCGTCAACTGCTCGCCGCACTGGCGGAGTTCGAGGAGACGGGTTCCGTCCCCTGGCAGGCACGGGTCCTGGAGATGCTCGGCGAGGGGGCCGAGGAGCGTGACGACATCGAACGGGCCAGGCACTGGTACGGACAGTCCCTCGCCCGCTACGGACCGGTCAACGAGGCCGACCGGCGCCGCCTCGAAGAGCGATTGCGCAGCCTGACGTGAGCCCGGACGGCCGGACCCGCACCACACAGCCACCGCCGACCTTCGGGACGAGCACCAGCACGCATCCCGGATAGCGTGCCAGCGCCCGCACGGCCAGCAGCCACGCGTCGACGGCCGCGTGCGGAACCGCGCTGTACAGCACGTCGGCGCACTCGCGCCGGCGTTCGTCCGGACCGGCGTCCAGACAGGCGACCACCAGGTCGTTCACGCGGGCACGTCACCCGTGCGCGCACGGTGCGTGCGGCGGGCGCCCCACAGCCGCCGGGGGAGCGGCAACGTCGGCAGAGACGGCTCGTACGCGGGCTCGCCGAGTCCGAGCAACCCGTACATCAGCCTGCGGGTGTTGCGGCCGAACCTCCCCGGCTCCGAGGAGATGCGCCGCGCGATCCTCCGGTACTCCGCCGCCGGGCGGGCCGCCCTGGCGTACGCCAACTGCTCGGGCAGCGTGTGCGAGGGCGACAACACCGGTGCGAACCGCGCGAGTTCGGCCCCCGGCGACTCCGGATCGACGTCCTCGGCCGGGAAACGCGCCAGGATGATCGACGCCCTGGTCAGGGTCGAGTACAGGGTCACCGAACCGTGGTCGCCCACCACCCAGTCCGCCGCGATCACCAGGGAACGCCAGTCCGAGTCCGGCGGGACCAGCGCGATCCCCCGGCGCCGGGCCGCAGACAGCCACGACCGTACCTGCCAGTCACCGTGCCCGGACCACACATTGGGATGGACCAGTACCGCGACCCGGTAGTCGTCCGGAGGCAGCTCCGCCAGCAGCCGGGGCAGCAACGCGTCCAGCCGGTTGAAGGAGGACCCGGAGCCCCAGGTGGAGCAGGCCACCAGCAGCTGCTGCCCGTCCCGCAGCCCGAGCGCCGTACGGAAGCGTCCGCGCAGCGCCAGACTGGCCGTCATCCGGTCGTAGGTCGCGTCGCCGACCACTTCGGCGACGGGCAGCGCCTCCGGGCAGCGCCGGCGCAGCGTTTTCAGGTCGTCCCGGTGCGCGAGGGCCAGTGCTCTGGGCACCACCTTCCCGTTGCGCACCAGGTAGCGTCTGCCCAGTCCGCCCACGGTCCGCGGCGCACCCGGGTCACGGTCGTCGGCGAGTCGGGACAGCTTCATGTGCCCGGCGCCGTGCGGCAGCCGCAGCAGCGGACCCCGCAGCTTCTCCACACCCTGCGACCCGGCGGCCAGCACCAGGTCGTAGGGACGGGAGACGGCCTCTTCCCAGGGCAGCAGGCCTGTGCGGGCCCGGCGCAGAGAGCGCGCCGCACCCGCGTTGAACGCGTGCGGCGCGATGGTGAAGTCGACCTGTATCCGCAGATCCGAGGCCAGCAGCGGCAGTACGTCCCGCAGCCGCTGCCCGTACACCTCGGTGTGCACGACGACCAGGACGCGCTTGCACCCTGGCAGCGTCAGCCACTGCGAGGCGTCGGCCGTGCTCGGGGAGCCGGCAGGTGCTGTCCCGGCACCGGTGTCGCGTTTCATGGGATACCCCCGTTGTCGTGTGATGTGCGTTCGACTCCGAGGTGCCCGGGCGACGGGACGGAAAGCTTGCGGCGGACTTGCTGAAACCTTGCAGCCGAGGCCCGGGTCAGTCCCGGCGCGCCACCAGCCGGTACGCGTTCGACACCCCCAGCCGGTGCGACACCCGCTTCACCACGAACCGGTCCAGGAGCGTGCCCAGGATCAGGGCCGGGATCCCCGCGATCAGCACGGCCGCGCGGCCCGTACGGGCCAGGCCGGTCGGGGGCTTCGGCAGCCACGGGAGGTTGTCGCGGGGTGCGGCCGTGTCCAGGGCCAGCCAGGTGCCGGCCAGGAGGTCGACCGGGTCGTGCGGCTCCGCGTGCTGTTCCGCCACGACCGTGAAGCCGAGGTCGGTGAGTCGGCGGCGCAGGTTCTCGACCGGGATGAAGTGCAGGTGCTGCGGCTGGAGCCACGGCAGCCACCAGCGGCCGAGCAGCCGGGAGTAGCGGCTGTCGGGGTCCGGCACCTCGATCAGCAGATGCCCGCCGGGACGAACGGCCGTGTGCGCGGCGGCCAGTTCGCGCTCGGGCTCCGTGCTGTGCTCCAGGTAGTGGAACATGCTGACGACGTCGTAGTGTCCCGCGAGATTCGGGGCCAGCTCCGGGAAGCTGCCGCGATAGCCGCGCTCCACCCGCCCCGCCTGCTCGGCGAGTTCGGCGCCGTCCGTGAAGTCGAGGCCGTCGAAGGTCGTGTCCGGGTACACCGTGCGGGCCGACTCGCAGAAGTGGCCGTGACCGGTGCCGACGTCCAGCCAGTTCTTGGGAGTCGGCGAGTGCGGCAGCAGTGACTCCGCCCGCTGCTCGTACATCTTGGTACGGGCCGCGAACGTGTTGCCCAACTGCTTCTCGCCCAGGCCGTCGTAGAAGTCCCGGTAGTAGAACTCCAGCCCCGCCGGGCTCAGTCGGGGATTCTGGAACGTGTGCCGGCAGTCCTCGCAGCGGTCCAGGACGAAGGTGCCCGGCTTGTGCTGGATCAGGTCCTTCGTGCGCAGCCGGGTCTTCAACCGTGACGAGTCGCACCAGGGGCAGGTCTCGCGCCGGGGCTCGAAGAAGCGGTCCAGGCCGTCGGCCAGGTCGGCCTGGTAGTCGGGCCGTAGAACCGCCACCTGCTCGTTGCGGCTCGGTGGTTTCGGGTCGTCCTCGGTGCTCACGGGGTCTCCTTCGGGGACGCGCCGGTGGCCAGCAGTTCCAGGTGGGTGGCCGCCGCGCGGCTGCCTCCGGCCGCGCGGAACGCCGTACGGATGCGGTCGGCCGCGGCACGGTGGTCGGGTTCGTGGAGTACGGCGTCGATCGCGGCGCCCAACTTCGGTGCGGTGACCCGGCCGAAGCGGACCCGGATGCCCGCGCCCGCGCCGGTGACCTGTCCGGCGATCACCGGCTGGTCGTCGCGGATGGGCGCCACGACGAGCGGGACGCCGTGCCACAGTGCCTCGCACACCGTGTTGTGCCCGGCGTGCGAGACGACCGCGTCCGCCCTTTCGAGGAGGGGGAGTTGGGGGATGGAGGGCAGGACGAGGAGGTCCTTGTCCTCCTCGTCCGACGGCCCCAGCGCGCCGCCCGGATCGGCGATCACCGCCTGTACGCGGTCTGTTCGCGCCCGGAGTGCTGTCACGCACTCGGTGAGGAAACGGGCGCCCACATCGGTGTTGGCGGTACCGAGGCTGACCAGGACCAGGGAGCGGGCCGGGTCCAGCCAGTCCCAGGGGAAGTCCGGCGCGGCCGGGCGGGGCGCGATCGACGGGCCGACCCAGCGGATCTGCTCGCCCTGCCGCGCCTCGGGGCCGACGAGCTCCGGGGTGCTGAACGCGAGCACCAGATGCGGTGAGAAGCGGGGGTCGCCGGTGCCGTTCGGGTCGCCGAGGTCGGTGCGCAGCCGGTGCAGCAACCCGTCCAGCCAGAGCCCGACTTTGGGCATGCCCGCGAACACGTCGGTGAACTCGGCCGAGGTGGTGGCCGAGGTCGCCCACGGCACGCCCAGTCGTTCCGCCACCAGGCCGCCCGCCAGGGCCTGTTGGTCGGCGACGACCGCGTCGGGCCCGAACTCCTCGACAGCGGCGGTGACTCCGGGCGCCATCTGCTCGGCGAGCGGCGCGAGGAAGGCCTCCCACAGGAACTTCAGCGCCTCCGGCCCACGGATGTCGGGCGGCCGTACGCCCTCGCCCGTGCCCGGGACCGGTCCGGCGCACGGGAACACCCGCGCCGACTCGCCCGCGAGTCGCCGTACGAGGTCGGGGTCGGCACATGCCCACGCCAACTCGTGGCCGCGCGCGGTGAGTTCGGCCGCCACGCCCGTCGCCGGGTTGATGTGGCCGACCAACGGCGGTACGACGAACAGGAACCGGCTCACCGCACCGCCACCTCGACGGCCTCGGGCGCGCTCGCTTCCTGGATCAGGGAGAGGATGTGGCCGCCGACCGTGCCCGCCGCCTCCACCAGCACCGAGTGCTCGTGGCCGGGGACGACGACGGTCCGGCAGTCCGGGAGCACGGACTGCAGCCAGGGGGCGAGCAGGGCGAGGTCGGAGTCGCCGCCGTAGACGCCGAGCACCGGGCAGCGCACCGCCCGGATCTGATTTTCCGTCAAGACCCCGCTGGCCGGGATGTCCTGGGAGAGGGAGGTCTCCCGGGCGAGCTTTGCCGCTCCCCTCGCGAGGCGGGCCGTGTTGTGACCGCGGTTCGCGCTGATCCAGGCGATCGCGTCGTCCTCGTTGTGCGCCAGCTCGTGCAGCACACGGTCCAGGATGTTGCCGAGCTTCGGCGCCCAGGCGTCGGTCGCCGGTTCCGACTCGATGAGGGAGACACTGGCGGCCCGCTCCGGATGACGGGCCGCGTAACCGAACGCGACCGTCCCGCCGTAGGAGTTGCCGACCAGATGGACCGGGCCGGTCACATCGAGGCGGTCGAGCAGTGCCTCCAGGTCGTCGATGTTGTCGTCGAGGGTGTAGCCGGTCGCCGGTCGCGCGCTGCGGCCGTGACCGCGCAGGTCGTACATGACGACATCGATGCCCGCCAGCGCGAACGGCGGGGCGAGGGTGAAGTAGTAGCTGGCGAGGCTGTCGGTGAGCAGACCGTGCACGAGCACCGCCGTGGCGGTCACCGGGCGACCGTCGGGCGGGCTCATTCGCTGTACGTGCAGCCGGAGTTGACCGGTGTCGACCATCGCCATGGCTCAGCCCGCCTCGGCTGCCTTGAGGCTCTGCACGACGTACTCGACGAGCCGGCCGACGGTGAGTTCGATGATCTCGTCGAACTCCATCCCGGCCAGGAACTCGGCGAAGTTGACCTTCGTGCCGTAGTGCTCCTGGAGCAGCCCGGCCAGGGTCACCAGGTCGATGCTCTCCAGCTCCAGGTCGCGGTTGAAGGTCGTCGTCATGGTGATCTCGACGTCGTCGACGCCGTACTCGTCCTCCAGGAGCGCGGTCAGCATGCCGGTGAGGTCGGCGAGGACGGTGTCCTCGGTGGTGGGGGTCATCGGTCGTACTCCTCTTCGTGCGCGGGTCCCGTCGTCCAGGCCACGACATAGGTCCTGTCCGGCAGATTGGGGGGATTGCCGGCCGGCTCGCAGTGCACGGTGTAGGCGCGTTCCAGTCGCCCGGACACCAACAGCCGTGATCCGGAGACCACTTGGAAGACGGCGAAGTCACGCGGCCGTCCACCGAAGCCGGTGCCCTCCGCTTTGGCGACCGCCTCCTTCGCCGCCCAGAAGCGGGTGAACCACAGCGCCTCCGACTCACCGGACGCGACCAACTGGGCCCGCAGCAACGCGAGTTCCTCCTCGCCGAGAGCGGTGGCGAGGGTTGAGGGGTCGCGTTCGACGACTTCCTCGATGTCGATTCCGGGGCCGGGTTCGGGGGAGTGCGGTCGTACGATCGCGACGGCGGCCTCGGCGGCGTGGGCCAGCGAGACGTCCAGCGGGGGCAGGGTCCGGCCGTGCAGGCCGGTGACGTACGGGCGGCCCGCCTCGTCGTTGTGGACCCGGATCTCGGCCGGGAAGACGGGCCCCTCGCCATGACCCCACAGCCACTGCCGTACCGCGTCCTTCAACGCGATCCGGCCCAGCAGCCACTGCCGGCGACCGCGCGGCGGATGCTCCGCGTACTGCGAACGCTCCACGCCGCTCAGGGAGTTGCGCATGATGAGGTCGCGGGAGGCGAGGTCGGGCCAGCGCTCGTTGAGCAGGGTCCGGCCGCCGGGGCGGGCCTCGGAGAGCGTGTTCCGTTCGGGGAAGCGCTCGACCGGCCTGGTCTGCGGGTCGTTGTCGAAACGCCGGTCCTGCCAGCCGGTCAGGTCCGCCCACACCACGCCGTCGACCGTGAGCTGTACGTCGGCTTCGAGCGCGGTGTCGGTGAGCGAGGTGATCCGCACCAGGCACTCGACTTCCGTACCGGGGCGCGGATGGGGGCCGTAGAAGCGCATCTCGCGCATGCCGACCGGGAAGACGACGGTGCGTTCGGTGCGGGTCGACATGATCCAGTAACCCAGGATCTGGCCCACGTTGTCCAGCAGGGAACCCGGTGCGGGGGGTGTGGTGATCGTGCCGCGTACGTGGCGGTCGCCGATCGCGGTGAGTTCGGTGACGCCCTGGAACGCCGGGCCGTGGAACATCCAGCGCTCGTCGTAGAGATGGGACGCGGTGTGGTCGGGGACGCGTTCCGTGGTGGGGTCCGGGTGGGGGTGCGGTCGGGGTGACGGGGTGTGGGCGGGGGCCAGTTCGACCACACCTCGCGCGTGCGGGCCGAAGGAGACGGCGAGCCTGCCGGGGGCCTCGGTGACCACCCGCACCGGTACGTCGACGGACGGCGTCGCCGTCAGCCAGCGGTCGAACCGCGCGTCGTGCACGGCGACCGCCCGCATGCCGGGTGCGGTCCGCTCCGCCGCCTCGATGATGTGCTGCACGATCGTGGTGGCCGGGACCACCGGCCAACGGTCCGCCACATCGGGCCAGTTGGGGCGCTGCGGGAAGAAGCAGTGGTCCATGAGGTAGGGCATGGACTCGGGGGAGACGTGGACCGTGGTCTGCCATTCCCGGGGCGGAGCGGGCGGCTGCCGGGGTGGCGTGGGGATGGTCGCCACAGTACGGCGGTTGCCCGCGCTGAGGAGGGCGGCCGTGTCGGCGGTCTCCCGCATCAGGGCGTGCAGTTCGGCGGCTGCCGGGAAGCGGTCGGTGAGTGCGTCCAGGGGGGAGGCGGCGGCGCTCGTCGGAAGTGGCGTGCGCAGTTCCGCCCGTAGTCTCACCAGGCTCGGGGCGTCGAGCGACACGAGTGCGCCGCCCATGTCGAGCCGTACCGGAGGCCGTTCCTGTCGTCGAGCCGGTTGCTGCGGGGCCAGTGTCAACGGATCCACCACTCCGCCCGCCGCCCACAACGCCACTGCCACGCGACGGAGTTGGGCCAGACCGGAGCGGTGGGGCGAGTTGGCGGCCACGACCAGGTGATCGCGTCCGCTGAGCGTGGCGTCGATCAGGGAACCGAGTTGGCCCGTTCCGACCTGGACGAACGCGCGATGACCGGCGTCGTACATGGCCTCGACGAGCTGCCGGAAGCGCACGGGCTCCAGCAGATGCCGGATGAAGAGCGCGCGGACCGCCGATTCGTCCGTGGGGAACGGCGAGGCGGTCGTCCCCGACCACAGCGGGACCTTCGGCGGATACAGCCGGAAGCGGTTCGTGGCCTCCTCGATCGGTGCGAGGTACGGCCTCAACATCGGTGTGTGGAAGCCGGATTGGAACGGCAGTACCTGGCTCAGGACACCCTGCGCGCGGAACGACCGCACGAACGCGTCCACCGCATGATCCGGCCCGCACACCATCGACTGGCCGGGTGCGTTGTCGTGGGAGAGGACGATCCCGGAGTCCGGCCACTCGGCGGCGAGTGCCGACAGCACGCGCTCGGCGGGAGCCCCGATCGCGCCGAAGGCCAGCCCCGGCACGGTCACCGAGTCCGGGTCGAACGACTCCATGAAGTCGCTCACCTCGTCCGGCGAGTACACCCCGGCGGCCGTCATCGCCGTCCACTCGCCGACACTGTGCCCGGCGACCGCGTCCGGCACGACACCCATCCGGCGCAGCGCGGCGTCCAACAGCCGCCCCACGCCGACCACATCGAAGCCGTGGCGGCCGACATCCCCCACCTGTGCGGGAGTTGAGGACCTGTTCTCGCGCAGCCCGAAGTACGCGGCGACATCCTCGACCCGGGGCGTGAAGTCGCCCTCCAGGCCCGGGAAGACGAACGCCAGCTTGCCCGCGCCGGGCCCGATCAGCGGGCTCGGCGTGAACCACACATCGCTGCGGCCCTGCCACGCCCGCCCCTTGGCGACCGCCCGGCGAGCCAGCGCCAGCCGCTTGGCGTCGGGGGCGACGATGCCGAGCCGGGAGCGGCCGGACACGGGAGTGGTTGTCGCTGTGGCTGTGGTCAGTAGCGCGGAGTCGTCCGCGTCCAGCAGCGCGGCCAGCGCCTCGGGACTGTCGGCTGCGAGGGTCAGCACGCGTTCCGGCTCGTCGACGACCACCGTCGTCGAACGTGACGCGCGCGCCCCCGGCGCCTCCTCCAGCACGACATGCGCGTTGATGCCGCCGAACCCGAACGCGTTCACCGCCGCCCGCCGCACCGGCTGTTCGGGCGTGGTCTCCCAGGGCGCCGCCTTCTCCAGCGGACGGAACCGGGTGGCCGCGAGCGCCGGATGCGGGTCGTCGCAGTGCAGGGTCGGCAGCAGCGTCCCGTGGTGCACGGCGAGGGCGGCCTTGACCAGACCGGCCACCCCGGCGGCCGGCATCGTGTGACCGATCATCGACTTCACGGAGCCGATGACCGCGTCACCGTCGGGTCCGAACACCTCGGCCAGCGTGGCGAGTTCGGCCCCGTCCCCGGCGGGCGTCGCCGTGCCGTGCGCCTCCAGCAGACCGATCGAACCGGGCAGCGCCGGGTCCAGTCCCGCCGCCTCCCAGGCCTGTCGTACGGCGTGGGTCTGGCCGGCCGAGTCGGGGTTGACGAGACTCGCGGCGCGGCCGTCGCTGGACACACCGGTGCCCCGGATGACGGCGTAGATCCGGTCGCCGTCGCGTTCGGCGTCGGCGAGGCGCTTGAGGACGACGACCCCCGTGCCCTCGCCGATCAGGATGCCGTCGGCGTCCCGGTGGAAGGGGCGGATCCGCTGGCTCGGGGAGAGGGCGCGGAGTTGGGAGAACACGCTCCACAGCGTGATGTCGTGGCAGTGGTGGACGCCTCCGGCGAGCATCAAGTCGCAGCGCCCGGCCGCGAGTTCGGTCACCGCCTGGTCGACGGCGATCAGCGAGGACGCGCAGGCCGCGTCCACCGTGTAGGCCGGGCCGCGCAGGTCGAGGCGGTTGGCGACGCGGGAGGCCGCGAGGTTCGGCACCAGGCCGATGACGGACTCGGGGCTGTCGGGGCCGAGCCGGTCGGTGAACGCGGTGCGGATCCGGTCGAGTTGACCGGCGTCCAGGTCGGGCAGCAACTCGCCCAGTGTGCGGACGAGTTGGCCCGCCGTACGGACCCGCTGGTCGAGGCGGACCAGACCGGGGGTGAGATAGCCGCCCCGGCCGAGCACCACACCGACGCGATGCCGGTCGGGCAGCCGGGACTCCCCGCCCGCGTCGGCGAGGGCGGCGGCGGCCACATGGAGGGCGATCAGCTGGTCGGGTTCGGTGCCGGGCACCGAGTTCGGCATGATGCCGAATCGGGTGACCTCGACCTCGGCCAGCTCGTCGACGAACCCGCCGCGCCGGCAGTACACCTGGTCGGCCACGGCCGGACCGCTCGCGGAGTCCGGCCGGTAGTAGTCCGCGTCCCAGCGCCCCTCCGGCACTTCGCCGATGGCATCGGTGCCTGTGAGCAGATTCCGCCAGTACGCGTCGAGGTCGGCGGCGCCGGGCAGCAGCACCGCCATTCCCACGATGGCGACCGGCACTTGACGGTCGGTCATGTCACCAGCCCGAAGCGGTGTAGACGACGGCTCCGGCCGACTCGTCGCCGAAGGCGAGCTCGCGCAGCAGGGCCGTGGTGCCCTCCTCGGGATCGATCAGCGAGATACCGCGCCGCGCGTACTCGCGTCCCAACTCCGGGGTGACCATGCCGTGGTGACCACCGGTGGGCGCCCACGGACCCCAGTGCACGGTCAGCGCCCGGTGCCCGGTACGGGCCGACCAGGCAGTGCCGAGGCTCTCCAGGGCGTCGTTGGCCGCCGCGTAGTCGACCTGCCCGCGGTTGCCGAGCACGGCCGAGATGGAGCCGAACAGGACGGCGAAAGCAGGGCCGTTGGGCAGTTCCTCCAGCGCCGACAGCAGTGTCTCGGCGCCGTGCGTCTTCGTGCCGTAGACCCGCTGGAAGGACTCGGTGGTCTTCTCGGCGATCAGCCGGTCCTCGATGACCCCGGCCGCGTAGACGACACCGTCGAGACGACCGTGCTCGGCGTGGATCTCCTTGACCGCCTGGAGCGCCGCGTCCGGTTCGCGGAAGTCGACGGAGTGGTAGCGGGCCTGGCTGCCGAGGGCCCCGAGTTCGTCCAGGGTCGCGGTGATCTCGCGCTGGGCGAGCAGGAGTTCGGCAGTGCGGTTGATCTCGGCCGGCGTGCGCCCGCCCTGGCCCGCGAGGGCCGCGCGAAGTTCGGCCGGGGTGCGGGCGCCGGCGGTCGCCGGGTCCTCGGGTCCGGCCGGTGCGGCCGTCCTGCCGAGGAGTTCGATACGGCAACGGGAGGCCGCGGCCAGCGCGACGGCGAACTTCGCGGTGATGCCCCGCGCGCCACCCACCAGCAGCACCACCGCGTCACGGTCAAGACCGATCGCGGCGGCCTCGGCGACCCCGTCACCGGCCGGCCCGGCGCCGTTGGTCGCGAGCGCGCCGAGCGGTGTCTCGGTCAGCTCAAGTCCGTGCCGTCCGGCGGCAGTTCGGAGTACGACCGGCTCATCGCCGGGCACCAGCAGTTCGGCGAGCAGCGCGTCGGCGACGGCGGCCGGTGCCATGTCCGTCACCTCGACGACCCGGGCGACGGTGTCCGGGTACTCGCGCGCCACCGTACGGAACAGCCCGTGCAGGCCCGCCGATCCGTTCTCCGCCCCTTGTACGGCGATCAGTTGGCGCGGGTTCCGGGCGAGCGCGGCCTGGAACACGGGGAACGCCTCGGGCAGCACCGGCGCCGACGCGGTGAGCGGCGCGAGATACAGGACGCCGTCCACCTGGCCTTCCGCGTCGGTGAGTTGGTGCTCGGGGTCGACGACCAACGCCTCGGCACCGTACGAGGAGAGCCGGGCCGCGACGGCCTCCGCGCCCTCTCCGTCGCCGTACAGGACGAACCGCCGCCCACCCAGCACGGACGCCGGGTCCGCCGGGTTGTCGCCGTCCTGGTGCGCGAGCAGCACCGGCCGCAGCTGGAGCCGCTTGGGTGCGGTGCCGGTGACCTCGTCCTGGAAAGTGTTGTCACTCGGGGGTGTTTCCGCCACGGGGGCGGGCTCGGTCAGACGTGCCGACAGCCAGCCCGTGACGGACGCGGCCGTACGGGCCTTCGCCAGGTCCTCCAGCTCGGCGTCGTCGAGCGAGGCGATGTCCGCGCCGCCGCCGATGCCCAGCCGCTGCGCCAACTCACCGGCGATCTCGGCCCGTTTGATGGAGTCGATGCTGAGGTCCGCCTCCAGGTCGAGGTCGGGCTCGATCATGTCGACGGGATAGCCGGTGCGTTCGCTGATGATCTCCAGCACGACCCGCAGAACGTCGTCCTCGGTGACGGCCTCGGGCGCCGACTCCGGCTGCGCGACGGGCTGTTGGGCGGCCGGGGCGTCGACGGCGGCCGGCAGGGCGGGCAGCTGCGGGAGCGCCTCGACCACGGCGGGCGCCGGTGCCGGCACCCAGGTCCCCTGGGGCACCGTCGCCTGCGCCGCGCCGAAGTAGGTCAGCAGTACGTCCCGCTGCGCGGCCACCATCTCCCGGCTGGTGCGCAGGAATTCGGAGATGAGCGCGTCCCTGTTCGCCTCGACGGGGGCGCCGCCCTGAGGGTTCGTCGTCACAGTCGTCTCCACAACGCGTCGGGCCGGTGCGAGGGCACCGGGGAGGAGTTCTCCGGCGGCGGTGCGGACCAGCTGTCCGTCGACCGTCCAGCCGGGTCGCTTGGGCACGGGGGTCCGGGCCGCGTCGACGGCGTCGCGCCCGTTGAACAGCCATCCGGTGCGCACCGACAGTCCCGCGACGGCCAGTTGGGCCAGCGCGTCGAGCCAGCCGCGCAGCCCGCTGTCCTGCCGGGGCTCGCACGCGACCGTGCGGTGCGGACGCTCCCCGAGGATCTGGGCGACCAGCCGGGTCAGCACCGAGCCGGGGCCCGCCTCGACGAAGACCCGCGCTCCCGCCTCGTACATCGCCTCGATCTGCGCGACGAAGCCGACCGGTGCCCCTATCTGTGCGGCGAGTTCGGCCCGGACCGCGTCGGCGCCCTCGCCGTACGGGGCCGCCGTGCGGTTGGACCACACGGGGAACTCGGGGGTGAGCACGGCCTGTTGGGCGAGGGCCCGGGCGAACCGTTCGCCCGCCGCCGCCACCAAAGGGCTGTGGAAGGCGCAGGCGACGGGGATGCGCTTGGCGCCGAGACCGGCCTCGCGCAGCAGTCGTACGGCTTCCGCGACAGCTTCGGTCGGGCCCGAAATCACCGTCTGGCGAGGTGAGTTGTGGTTGGCGACGACCACCGAGTCCGGTGCGCCCGCCGTCTTCAGGGCCTGCCCGACCTCCTCGGCGCCGGCCGCGACCGCGGCCATGGTGCCCGGGTCGTCGGCGCCGGTGGCTTCGAGGATCGCCGCCGCGCGTTCGGCGCTCAGCGCCAGCAGCGCCTCCGGGGCGATGGCACCGGCCGCGCACAGGGCGACCAGCTCGCCGTAGCTGTGCCCGGCCGCCATGTCGGGCCGTACGCCCGCCTCGGTGAGCAGCGCGTGGGCGGCGAGCCCGGCGATGCCCAGCGCGGGCTGCGCGACCCGGGTGTCGGTGAGGCCGGCCTGCTGGCGGTCGCGGGCGGTGTCGTCGAAGGCGGTCGGCGGATAGAGCGCGTCGGCGTGGTCGCGGCCGAGCTGCAGATAGTGCTGCAGCTCGGGGAAGGCGATGAACACGTCGGCGAGCATCCCGGGCCGCTGACTGCCCTGGCCGGGGAAGAGGAAGGCGACCTTGCCGGCGTCCTCCTGGAGGTCGGCCGCATGGATGCCCGCGCCGGGATCGTGCTCACCGGCCAGCGCCCGCCGCAACTGCCCGGCCAGCCCCTCGACATCCGTGGCCACGACGGCCACCTGCACCGGGTCGTGCCGGGCGTCGGAGCGGCGGGACGCGCTGAGGGCGAGGTCGCGCAGTTTCCAGGAGCCCGACTCGGCGAGCTTCAGTGTCTCCTCGATGCCCCGGCGGGCCGCGGCCCGGTCCGCTCCCCGGAAGGTGAACAGCTCGGCGGGCCACGCGTCCAGGCCGTGCGCGGGCGGTACGGCATCGCCGTAGGCCTGGATCACCGTATGGAAGTTGGTGCCGCCGAAGCCGAACGCGCTGAGTCCCGCGACGCGTTCCTCGGCGGGCGCCGCCCAGGGCCGGGGCCGGGCGTGGAAGACGAACGGGCTGCTGTCCTCCTGCCAGGCCGAGTTGGGCTGCTTCATGTGCAGGGTGGGCGGCTTGACCCCGGTGTAGAGCGACAGCACGGTCTTGATCAGGCCGGCCAGTCCGGCGGCGCACTTCGTGTGCCCGATCTGCGACTTGACCGAGCCGAGCGCACAACTGCCCGTCTGTGCCCCGGACTCGGTGAACACCTCGCTGAGGATGGAGAGTTCGGTCCGGTCGCCGACGACCGTCCCGGTGCCGTGCGCCTCGACCAGACCGACCGAGGCGGGCGAGACGCCCGCGTTGCGGTACGCCCGCTCCAGCGCGGCCCGCTGCCCCTCCGGCCGGGGTGCCGTCAGGCCCAGTGAGCGGCCGTCGCTGGAACTGCCGACTCCCTTGATGACGCCGTAGATCCGGTCGCCGTCCCGCTCCGCGTCCGCGAGCCGCTTGAGGACCACGCAGGCGACACCCTCGCCGAGCGCGATGCCGTCCGCCGAGTTGTCGAAGGCGCGCGAGCGGCCGGTCGGGGACAGGGCGTGCACGGAGGAGAAGAGGACGTAGTCGTTGATGCCGTTGTGGAGGTCCGCGCCCCCGCACAGCACGACGTCGCTGGTGCCGCCCACGAGTTCCTTGCAGGCGACGTCGACGGCGGCCAGCGAGGACGCGCAGGCCGCGTCGACCGTGAAGTTGGCCCCGCCGAGGTCGAGCCGGTTGGCGATGCGGCCCGAGATGACGTTGGAGAGCATCCCGGGGAAGGAGTCCTCGGTGAGCGTGGGGAGTTGCTCCTCGACGCCCTGCGGGATCTTCCCGTAGTAGGAGGGGAGTACGGCGCGCAGCGTGGTCGCGTTGGACAGGTCGCTGCCCGCCTCCGCGCCGAACACCACGGAGGTGCGCGCGCGGTCGAACTCCCGTCCTCGGTCGCCGTATCCGGCGTCCTCCAGGGAGCGCCGGGCGGCTTCGAGGGCCAGCAGCTGGACCGGTTCGATGCTGCCGAGCGAGGTCGGTGGGATGCCGTAGCGCAGCGGGTCGAAGGGGATGCGGGGCAGGAAGCCGCCCCACTTCGACGGGGTGGCGCCGCTCTTGTCGTCCGCGTAGTGCACGGCGGGGTCCCAGCGGTCGACCGGGACCTCGGTCACCGCGTCGCGTCCGCCGAGGATGTTCGCCCAGAAGGTGGGCAGGTCGGGCGCCTGCGGGAACATGCAGGCCATGCCGATGACAGCGATGTCCAGCGGGGCGGGCGGCTCCGGCTCGGCCTGCTCCTCAATTCCCAGGAGGGCGCGGGCGGTTCGCGCGCCGGCGGCCAGGAAGTCGGCGGCCTCCTCGGTCACCGAGCGGTGCAGGGCCTCGACGGTGGTGGTCGCCGAACGCAGCACGGCGACCTCACCGGCCATGAACATCCCCTCGGCGAGCTGCCGTTGCTCGTCCACGGCGGCCAGCGTTCCGGCGGCGTCCCGCTCCACACCCTTGCTGGCGATGCGCAGCCGGCCGACGTTGAGCCGCTCAAGACGCTCCCAGATCTGCCGGTCGGGCACGCCCTCCGCACGCAACTGGGCTTCGAAGTCCAGGTAGTTGTCGCTGAAGGGACTCGGCACGCAGCGGGTGGCGTGGCCGGGCGCGGTCTCCAGGAGCGCGGTCCGCGTGGCGCTGATCACCTGCTCCTGGAAGAGCGGCTGGACCGCCCCGCACGACACGGCCTCCTCGGTGAAGAGGTAGGCGGTGCCCATCAGCACGCCGGCGGCCGCGCCGCGGGCGGTGAGCGGTGCGGCGAGGGCGGCCACCATCGCCGCCGAGCGGGCGTCGTGCACACCGCCCGCGAAGAACACCTCGACCTGCTCGGCCGTACCCGCCTGGGCGGTCGCCAAGAAGTCGTCCAGGACGGCGAGTTGGGCCTCCCAGAGCGGGAAGCTGCCGCGCGGTCCGACATGCCCGCCGCACTCGGAGCCCTCGAACACGAACCTGCGCACCCCCGCGTCCAGGAACTGCCGCAGCAGCCCCGGCGAGGGCACGTGCAGGAACGTGGAGATCCCGGCCCGCTCCAGCACCTCGGCCTGCGAGGGCCGGCCGCCCGCGATGATCGCGTGCGTGGGGCGCAGTTCCCGTACGGCGTCGAGCTGGGCGGTGCGCAGTTCCTCGGGCGCGAAGCCGAGCACCCCGACACCCCAGGGCCGTTCGCCCACGGTTGCACGAGTCTCCGCCAGCACCGTCCGCGACTGCTCGCCGCTCGCCAGCGCCAGCGCCACGAACGGCAGGGCGCCGCCCCCGGCGACGGCCGCGGCGAACTCCGCCTGGTCGCTGACACGGGTCATCGGGCCCTGGGCGAGGGGGAGTCGGGTGCCCAGCCGCCGGCTCATCGGGGAGCCGGCACGCAATGCCGCAGCGGGCCCCTCGTCTGCGTGCGGTGCGGGCTGCGGTGCTGACGCCCCGGCGAACTCCCGTACAGCGGCCGTCAGTTCACGCACAGTCCGGCCCACGTCGCCCCAGCGCTCCGCGAACCGCGCGGCGAGGAAGCCGTCCTGGCCGACCGGCAGCAACTGGATGCGCGGGTCGCGGGCGCCGAGCAGTTCGGAGACCCGCTCGGCGGGCACCTGCGGGGCGTCCGGGCCCCGCCGCAACAGGACCCGGTGACCGGCGATCACCGTGGTCTCGGAACCGTCCATCGAGCGCAGCGCCGCAGCCGCCGCCTCCGGCAGCGCCGACTCGGCGAGCAGCGCCAACTGGCTGTCCAGCACGACCCCGGCCGCGCCACCGGCCACCGCCGCGGCGGCCGTACGCGGGCCGATGCCGCCGCAGGCCCAGACCGGCACGGTCACACCGGGCTCGGCGAGCAGCCGTTGGAGTAACACGAACGTGCTCAACTCGCCGATGCGGCCGCCGCTTTCGGCACCCCGGGCGATGAGCCCGTGCGCACCGGAGCAGACCGCCGCCAGTGCCTGGTCGGGATCGGTGACCTCGACCAGCACCCGGTACGCGCCGGTCACCTCGTCGACCCGCCACGGAGCGTCCGCGGCGAGCACGACGGTGTGCGGGCCGCCGTCGGCGGCCGTGGCGAGTTCCGCGGGGGCGATCCGGCAGTGGGCGCCGATCCGTACCCCGAAGGGGCCAGGGGACCAGCGTCGGATTCGCGCCAGAGCCTCTCTTGATCTTCGGTCGCCAATTCCCAGATCCAGTACACCGAGCCCGCCGGCGCGGCTCACGGCCGCCGCGAGTCTGGCATCCGGTTCGTGGAACGGCGTGATCCCAATGATCATTTCTGCGGCGCGCGCGACAGACGTCATGATTCTCCGAATAAACGGTGAAACTGCACGGTGGGGGGTTTCGGCCTGTAGGCGCCGAACGGAATCGCAGAGACGCGAGATGGCTGGTTGAAAGCTAGCGTCACTGTTACTCGGCGGTCAACAACGGAAAGGTAAGCGCCACACCCAGGGAAATGATCCGGCCAGCGCGAACGAGCCCCCAAACAACCGGAAACCCCGCCAATTTCCTTCAGAGGGCACGCCATTCGGACCGCAGTGGCGCAAGCGGTCCAAAAGCCCCCGGTATTCATCCGAGGCTCATGGTCCCGAAACATGACCGACTGCGGAACGGAATTATGTAAACGTTGGGTGTCGCTGCCTCCTCGCATGAGCCGCGCTAGGTTGGCACCCATGAGCACACCCCGGGACCTGCTGATCGTCGCCATGGATGTCGCCCCCGACCGCCCCGTCGAGTCGGGTGATCTCTCGCTCGCGCTCGCGGGAGCGGAGGTGGTCGACCTCCTCGCCGCCGAGGCCGTCGCGCTGGACGGCGACCTGATCGTGCCGAACCTCCAAGTTCCCCTGCCGGAGGGCCTGTTGGACGAGGCCGCGAGCGCCCTCGTGCGGGAGGCGCCGTACGAGTCGGTCGAGAACTGGCTGTGGCGGCGGGGGCGGGGCCTGCCCTCGGCCTATCTCGCCGCGCTGGAGAAGGAGGGCCTGGTCGCCCGGCAGCGCGGGCGCTGGACCCTTGTCAGCAGCGGCAGGGCGGCCCTGGTCGACTCCCCGGCCCGCAGTCGGGCGGCGGACCGCTGGGCCACGGGTGAACCCGTCCTCGCCCAGCTCGCCGCGGCCGCCGGCATTCGCGAGGTGTCGGACGAGGACTCCGCGAAGGTCACCGACGAGGCCCTGGACACCGTCCTCGCCACCGTCCACGACGCGGTGACGGAACTGGAGGCCGTCCGGCAGCGGAAGGGCGTCGAGGACGCGGCCTTTGACAATGTGTGGCGCGGTATGTGATGGCGTTTTCGCCGCTGTGCGGCGCGGCAACTGCCGAAAAAACAGAGCCAGTTGATGGTCCTGAGCCGCAAGTGACGCCACGTTACCCATGGTAGTCACATGGCGTGCGCCGAGCCTAGGTCCAGGCCGATCCGCTCCCGAGCGGAATCGTCACCGTGAACACCGTCACCCCAGGGTCCGCCGTCAGCTCGACCGTGCCGCCGTGCGCCTGCGCCAGCGAGCGGGCCACCGCGAGGCCGAGCCCGCTGCCGCCCCGGTCGCGGCTGCGGGCCTTGTCGACGCGGTAGAAGCGGTCGAAGACCTGGTCCCGGTCCTCCTCCGGGATGCCGGGGCCCGCGTCCGCGACCTGCACCGACGCCGTAGCGGTGCCGACCGAGACCGTCACCGACACCTCGGTGCCGGGCGGGGTGTGCACGGCCGCGTTGGTGAGGAGGTTGTCCAGCACCTGCCGGATGCGGACCGGGTCGACCCGCAGCCGGACCGGGGCCGGCGGAACCGTCACCGTCAGCGGACGGTCCGGATGCCCGGCACGGAAGGCGTCCGCCGCCTGCGCCACCAGTTCCACCAGCTCCGCGTCCTGCAGCCGTATCGGAGTCTCCACGTCCGCCGCGTCGAGGCGGGCCAGCAGGAGAAGGTCGTCGAGCAGGATGCCCATGCGGGCCGCCTCGGCGCGCAGCCGGGCCAGGTGCTTGTCCCGTTCCTCGGGCACGTTCGCCGCCGCGTACTGGAACAGGTCCGCGTAACCGCGCACCGACATCAACGGCGTCCGCAGCTCGTGCGAGGCGTCCGCGACGAACCGGCGCAGCCGCTGCTCCGCCTCCGCGCGCACCGCGAGCGAGTCGTCGATGTGCTCCAGCATCGTGTTGAACGCCGTGCGCAGCTCCTCGACCTCGGGCCCGCCGTCGCCCCGCTCGGCGCGCAGGGGCAGCCGGGCCGCCGACTCGGTGAGGTCGTGCGAGGCGATGCCATGGGCCGTGGTCGCCATGTCGCTGAGCGGTCGCAGCCCGCGCCGCAGCAGATTCCGGCCGATCACCACCAGCACCAGTAGCGCCAGCGCGAACGCCACCACCTGGACGGTGACCAGCTGTCGTACCGTGCCCTGCACGTCCGCCAGCGGGGCCGCGCTCACCAGGACCACCCCGGGCTCGACCTCGCAGGCCCGCAGCCGGTAGGTGCCCTCGCCGTCGATCGTCACCGTGCGGGAGATCTCCTTGGTGGAGTGCGCCATCGTCTTGGCGAGGGCGCTGAGCGCTTTGGTGTCCTTCGGCACGTCGGACGGCTCGCGCAGTTTCGGGGTCGTGCCCGAGACGTCGTAGACCGCCGTGTACCAGCCGTAGTACGGCTTGTCCTGCACGATGCCGTGCACCTGGGCGTCCTTGGACTGGACGACCTGGACGAGCTTCATCTGGTCGCTGACCTGGCGCTGCAGATAGTCGTGCATGTACATCGTCAGAGCCGTCCCGACGACCGCGAACACGATCAGCGACAGCACGCCCACGCCCAGGGCGAGCCGGGTACCCAGGCGCACCCGGCGCCAGTTCCGCCGCAACCGCCCGATCACTCGGCGGCCTGCCGGATCACATACCCGAAGCCGCGCACGGTGTGGATCAGCGGATCGTGCCCCTCGTCGAGCTTGCGGCGCAGTCGGCTGACCACCAGCTCCACCACGTTCGAGCGGCCACCGAAGCCGTACTCCCACACATGGTCGAGGATCTGCGCCTTGGTGAGCACGGTCGGCGACTTGCGCAGCAGATAGCGCAGCACCTCGTACTCGGTCGGCGTGAGCGTGAGCAGCTGGTCGCCGCGCCGCACCTCCCGGGTGTCCTCGTCCATCGTCAGATCCGCGACCCGCAGCACCGAGCGCGGGAAACCGGGCCCGGCGCTGCGCCGCAGCACCGTCCGCAGCCGGGCCATCAGCTCCTCCACCGCGAACGGCTTGACCAGGTAGTCGTCACCGCCCCGGGTCAGCCCCGCGACCCGGTCGGCGACCGCGTCCCGCGCGGTGAGGAACACCACGGGCACCATCGTCCCGGAGTGCCGCAGCCGGTCCAGCACACCGAAGCCGTCCAGGCCGGGCAGCATCAGGTCGAGCACCACGATGTCGGGCTGGAACTCGGCGGCGACGGTCAGCGCCTCCTCACCGGAGTACGCGCACGCGGCCTCCCAGCCCTCGTAGCGGGCGACCGTCGCGACGAGGTCGGCGATCGGCGGGTCGTCGTCCACGACGAGGAGTCGAACTTTGTCCACCCGCTCATAGTGCTTCACCCGCCGTCCGGCGCCAGACCCGCGGCACCGCCACACCCACATCGATAAGTACTTGAAAGTTGTTCGACAGGAAAACGACAGCGCCCCGAGGTCAAGCTCGTCTCCCAGGACCCGATCAAGGAGCTGCCGTCCGTGACGACCGTCCAATCACCCCCTGCGCCCCCCACGGCGATACGCCCCAGGGTGGTGGCCCGCACCGGCCTGTACGCCGTGCTGGCCGCGAACGTCGCCGTGGTGACCGTCTTCTTCGCCCAGGCCGGATTCGCCTCCAACTCGTTGATCGTCATCGGCCGCCTCCTCGGCCTCTACGGCGCGCTCGTGATGGCCTTCCAGCTGCTGCTCGTGGCCCGCCTGCCCTGGCTCGACCGCCGGATCGGCATGGACCGGCTGACCTCCTGGCACCGCTGGACGGGCTTCGCCCTCCTCTGGACGCTGCTAGGGCACCTCGTCTTCATCGCCTTCGGCTACGCGGAGGGCACCGACACCGGGCCCGTCGGCGAGGTCGTCGACCTCGCCGAGACCACCGAGGGCATCCTGCGCGCGCTCGTCGCCTTCGCCCTGATCCTCGTCATCGGCGCGACCTCCGCCCGCTACGCCCGCCGCCGCCTCGCCTACGAGACCTGGCACTTCATCCACCTCTACACCTACGTCGCGGTGGTCCTCGCCTTCACCCACCAGGTCGCGGTCGGTACGACGTTCACCGCGTCCTCCGCCGCCACGACGTACTGGTACACCGTGTGGGGCGTGGCCCTCGGCTCGGTCGCCCTCGGCCGCCTGGTGCTGCCCCTGTGGCGCAACCTCCGCCACCGGTTCCGGGTCTCCGCGGTCGTCCCCGAGTCCGACAACGTCGTGTCGATCCACATCACCGGCCGCGGCCTCGACCGGCTCCCGGCCCAGGCCGGCCAGTTCTTCCTCTGGCGCTTCCTCACCAAGGACCGCTGGTGGCAGGCCAACCCCTTCTCCCTCTCGGCCGCCCCCGACGGCACCGGCCTCCGCCTCACCGCCAAGACCGCCGGCGCCGGCACGGCCGCCCTGCGCCACCTCAAGGTCGGCACCCGCGTCTTCGCCGAGGGCCCCTACGGCGCCTTCACCACCCTGCACCGCAGGAAGACCGAGTCCCTGCTCATCGCGGGCGGCGTCGGTGTCACCCCCATCCGCGCCCTGCTGGAGGACCTGGAGGGCCACGCGGTCGTCATCTACCGCGTCTCCGCCGAACGTGACGCGGTGCTCTACGGCGAACTGGCAGAGCTGGCCCGGGCCAAGGGCGCCGAACTGCACCTGCTCACCGGCCCACCCGTCCCCGACAAGCTCGCCCCGCGCGAACTCGCCCGCCTGGTACCGGACATCGCCGACCGGGACGTCTTCCTCTGCGGACCCCCGCCGATGATGAACGCGGTGCTGCGCACCCTCGGCGACATGGGCGTGCCCAAGCAGCAGATCCACTTCGAACGCTTCAGCCTGGCGGGATGAGAGACCTATCGTGAAGCGAGTCATACCTGTCCTGGTGCTGTCCGTCGCGGGTCTGATTCCCGTGTGGCGCTACGAGCCGTCCATCGGGACGACGACGAGTTCGACGAGTACGGCGACCCCGGAGGTGGTCTCGACACCGACTCCTACGGCCACTTCGTCGTCCTCCTCGTCCTCGTCGACCCCTTCCACCTCCTCGAAGAAGGTCGTCCAGGGCACCGCGATCAACACGTCCAAGGGCACTGTGCAGGTCCAAGTGACCTTCGAGGGCGACAAGATCAGCTCCGTGAGCATGCTCCAGCAGCCGGACCACCCGCAGACCACGGCGGCCGTCCCGGTGCTGATCGAGGAGACCCTCAAGGCGCAGAGCTCGAAGATCGACACGGTCTCCGGCGCCACCATCACCAGCGACGCCTACGTCCAGTCGCTCCAGGCCGCCATCGACGCCAAGGGCGCCTGAAATGAACCGCGTCGAGCATGTGATGGGGTTCCCGGTGTCGTTGCGGATCGACGACGAGGGCGGCGGTTCTCGCATGGGCGAGACGGCGGACGCGCTGTTCGCCTGGCTGCGCGAGGTCGACGCCCGCTTCAGCCCCTTCCGCCCGGACAGCGAGGTCTGCCGTTACGACCGGGGAGAGCTCCGACTCCCACAGCTCAGCGCGGACTTGACCGAGGTCCTCGACCTCTGCGAGCAGTACCGGATCGCGACCGGCGGCGCCTTCGACGTCCGGCTGCCCGGCCGGCCCCTCGACCCCTGCGCGGTCGTCAAGGGCTGGTCGGTGCAGCGGGCGGCCGAACTGCTCGCCGCCGCCGGGGCCCGGCGCTTCATCCTCAACGCCGGCGGTGACGTGGTCGTATCCGGCGGCCCGTGGCGAGTCGGCGTACGGCACCCCGAGCACGCCGACCAGCTGTGCACGGTCCTGGAGTTGACCGACGGGGCGGTGGCGACCTCCGCGCGCTACGAACGCGGCGATCACATCGTCGACGGCCGCACCGGCCGCCCCGCGACCGGGCTGCTCAGCCTCTCCGTCGTCGCCGCGTCCCTCACCGAGGCCGACGCCACGGCCACCGCCGCCTTCGCGATGGGTCCGGAGGGCGTCGACTGGGCCGCCGCCCGGCCCGGCTGCGAGGTGTTCGCGGTCGACGCGGAGCGCCGGGTCCGTCGTACGGCGGGATTCCCGGTCGCGACGGTGGCGGCATAGGGATACGACCGCAGTGGCTACGACAAGCGGAAGGGCCGCCGGGGTTGCCGGCGGCCCTTCCTGTCGGGAAATGTGGCTGGTGGTTCAGCTGACGTCGGAGGCGTCCAGGCGGTAGAGGCCGCTGCTGGTCGAGGTCGAGGTCGACGAACTGGTGCTGTACGCCGAGGACTTGACCGCCGTGCCGTGTGCCTTGACCCAGGTCGCGATCTCCGAGTTGGTGCCCTGGCCGCCGTCGCTGCTGACGATGATGTAGTGCAACTTGCCGGACTTCACCAGGGACTTGAGCTTGGCGAGGGTCATCGCGTTGTCGCTGCCGGACCAGCCGCCCATGGAGATCACGGGCTGCCCCGACTCCAGGATGATCGAGGACGCCGTCTGGTCGGTGGAGACCGCCAGCAGCCAAGTCGCCCCGTCCTGGTGCTTCTTGAGGTACGCGATCATCTCGGACGAGACCTGCGTGCCGCCGCCCATGCCGCCACCGGCCTGCTGCGCACCGGACTCGGACGTGGACTCGCCGGTCGACGAGCTGCTGCTGCCCGTGCCCGAGGGCGCCGAACCGCTGCCCGAGGGCCGCGTGCCGGACGGGGCCGAACCGCTGGGCTTCGTACCGGACTTGGTGCCGCTCGGCGCGCCGCCCATACCGCCACCGCCACCACCCATGCCGCCACCGGTGCTCGGACCGGCCGTCGGGTTGGTGCCGTTGGTCGAGGAGGTCGCCGCCGAGACCGAGTAGGCCGCGGGACCGGCGAGCAGGGCGACGATCGCGGCGAGGGCCGCGAAGCCCATCAGACGGTGGCGCCGGGTGAACCGGCCGACCAGCAGGCCGAGTACGGAGGCGATGCCCGCCACCGCGACCACGATCTCCGCGACCGTGTAGACCGTGCCGGAGCCGGTCACCCGCTGGAGCAGGACGACCGCCCAGACCGTGCTGGCCGCGATCGCGACCGGCAGCACCCAGGCCCACTTGGCCGCCGCACCCTCACGGAAGGCGCGGTACAGGAGCACTCCGCCCGCACCGGCCAGGGCCGCGATACCGGGGGCCATGGCGGTGACGTAGTACGGGTGGAAGGTGCCTTCGGCCAGCGAGAAGGTCAGGAAGTGGAGGACGAACCAGCCGCCCCAGAGCATCAGCGCCGCGCGCTTGGGATCGGTGCGGGGAGCGCGGCCACGCAGCACCAGGCCGCCGATCAGTGCGATCGCCGCGAAGGGGATCAGCCAGGAGATCTGGCCGCCCATGATCTCGTTGAACATCCGGTACAGGCCCGAACTGCCGCCGAACGAGGCCCCGTTGCCCTGCGAGCCGACCGAGGAGCTGGCGCCGAAGATGCGGCCGAAGCCGTTGTAGCCGATGACCAGGTCCCACACCGTGTTGTCGGTGGAGCCGCCGATGTAGGGGCGGGAGGAGGCGGGGATCAGGTCGACGATCACCATCCACCAGGCGCTGGAGACGATCAGTGCGACGGTGGCGACGGCGAGGTTGCGGATGCGCTTGCCGAGGGAGACGTTCGTGGCCCAGAGGTAGACGAGGAAGAACGCGGGCAGGACGACGTACGCCTGCATCATCTTGGTGTTGAACGCGAAGCCGATCGCGACCGCCGACCAGACCAGCGGCATCAACTTGCCGTTGCGGACGGCCTTCAGGAGGGCCACCGCGCCGAGCATCATCAGCAGGACGAGGATCGGGTCCGGGTTGGTGTCACGGGTGATGGCGACCGTGATCGGGGTGAGCGTGAGGACCAGTGCGGAGATGGTGCCCGCTACCGCGCCGAAGTCCCGCTTGACGCTGCGGTACAGCAGGGCCACGGAACCGGTGCCGGCCGCGACCATCGGAAGCATCAACTGCCAGGTGCCGTACCCGAATACGCGGGCGGAGAGGCCCATCACCCACAGGGCGAACGGTGGTTTGTCGACCGTGATGAAGCTGCCGGAGTCCAGCGCGCCGAAGAAGAACGCCTTCCAGCTCTTGGTGCCGCTGTAGACGGCCGCGTCGTAGAAGGTGTTGCCGGTGATCGAGGTCAGGTTCCAGGCGTAGAGCGCGGTGGCCAGGAGCAGGATGCCCCACAGGGCCGGGCGGGCCCAGCGCGGGTCGTCCTCCGGGCCCGTGAAGAGCCTTCTGGCACGGAAGTTGAGACCGCCGTCGGCGGGCGGACCGGCCCGGTGCGAGCGGCGGGTGCTCTCCTGACCGGGGGGCGGGGCGAGGGTCGTCATGACGCGTACTCCAGGTGTTCCGCGGAAGTGGCGGGCGCCCCAGCGGGCAGGACAGGGGTGGTGGTGCGGGTGCGGTGGGGTACGGCGGCGATGCGGGCGCGGCCGGTGATCGTCTGCTTGAACATGCGGCGCATGCCCTTGAGGTCGTCGAGGGCGGTACGGACGATGTCGACGCGGCTGTCGGGGTCGTCGATCCAGTCGACCGGGACCTCGTGGATACGGAGTTTGTTGCGCTGGGCGAGGACGAGGAGTTCGGTGTCGAAGAACCAGGCGGTGTCCTCGATGTGCGGGGCGAGCGCCCGGAACACCTCGGTGCGGACGGCCTTGAAGCCGCACTGCGCGTCCGAGAAGCGGGCCGCGAGGCCTGCCTTGAGGAGCAGGTTGTAGGAGCGGGAGATGAACTCCCGCTTGGCGCCGCGCTGGACGGCCGACTGCCGGTGCAGGCGGCTGCCGATGGCCACGTCGCTGTGGCCGGAAAGGAGCGGGGCTACCAGGGGGAAAAAGCCTTCGAGACCGGTGGAGAGGTCGACGTCCATGTACGCGACCACGTCCGCCTCGGAGCGGCTCCACACGTGCTTCAGCGCGCGGCCCCGGCCCTTGGCGTCGAGGTGCACGGCGTGCACGTGCGGCAGGCGCTGGGTGAGGTCGAGCGCCGCCTGCCAGGTGGCGTCGGTGCTCGCGTTGTCCGCCACGGTGATCGTGAACGGGAACGGGAAGGACGATTCGAGGTATGCGTGGAGACGGCCGACACTGCCGGCGAGGACGTGCGCCTCGTTGTAGACCGGCACCACGATCTCGACCGACCGCTGCCGGGCGCCTCCCGCGTTCTGTTCGTTCATGACGGTGACGATCCGGGCCCTGTCTAGGGCGTTCCTGTGGCTTCACTGAACGGTCGATGAGAATCAGCGGACTCACAGGAAGGGCACAGCCGATCCGCGTCGAACCCCCAGGAAGCGGCACCCAAAACCCCTCAGGTGCCCGCCAAGTTCCCGCAACACAAGCCGTCTAGACTCTCCCCTCAACGGCCTGAGAAAGCGGCCAGGAACGGGCAGTTTCTGCCAAATCCGAAGGGTATTCGGCGCTTTGATACGGATAGATTCAGTCACCAAGCGGTACCCGGACGGCACGGTGGCGGTCGACCGGTTGTCCTTGGACATACCGGACCGCTCGATCACCGTCCTCGTCGGCCCTTCGGGCTGTGGCAAGACGACGACCCTGCGCATGATCAACCGGATGGTCGACCTCAGCGAGGGCACGATCTCCCTGGACGGCGCGGACATCACCAAGCAGCCGGTCAACACCCTGCGCCGGTCCATGGGTTACGTCATCCAGAACGCCGGACTCTTCCAGCACCGCACGATCGTCGACAACATCGCCACCGTGCCCCGCATGCTCGGCTGGGGCAAGGAGAAGGCCAGGGCCCGGGCCACCGAACTCATGGAGCGGGTGGGCCTCGACGCCTCCCTCGCCAAGCGGTACCCGTACCAGCTCTCCGGCGGCCAGCAGCAGCGCGTCGGCGTCGCCCGCGCGCTGGCCGCGGACCCGCCGGTGCTGCTGATGGACGAGCCGTTCTCCGCCGTCGACCCCGTGGTCCGCAAGGGACTGCAGGACGAACTCCTGCGCCTCCAGGAGGAGTTGGGCAAGACCATCGTCTTCGTCACCCATGACATCGACGAGGCGATCAAGCTCGGCACGATGGTCGCGGTGCTGCGCACCGGCGGCAAGCTGGCCCAGTTCGCGCCGCCCGCCGAACTGCTCTCCGACCCGGCGGACGCCTTCGTCGAGGACTTCCTCGGCGCCGACCGCGGCATCCGCCGCCTGTCCTTCTTCTCCTCCGCCGGCCTCGACCTCAAGACCTCCCCGATCGTCGCCGTCGACTCCACCGCCGAGCAGATCGCCGAACGCACCACGCCCGGCGTGCCGTACCTCCTCGTCACCGACCTGGACGGCAGGCCGCTCGGCTGGAGCGAGCCGGGCGCGCTCACCGCCGGAGCCGTCGACACCGCTCGACTCCTCGCATACGGCCGCCCCTTCGCGGCCGGCAAGGACTCGCTGCGTGCCGCGCTCGACGGCTCCGTGCTCTCGCCCACCGGCTGGGCGGTCGGCGTGGACGACACCGGCCGGGTCGTGGGCGTCGTGTCGCAGCAGGCCGTGGGCGAGGCGATCCGCAGCGCGCACGCGGCGGTGCGGCCGGACACGAAGGCCGTCGGATGAACGACTGGTTCCGCATCCCCAGCGACCTCCAGAACAGCTACTTCGGCCTGATCGGGCTGCATCTGCGCGAGGCCGTGATCCCGGTCCTCGTCGGCCTGGTGATCGCCCTGCCCATCGCCCAACTCTGCGTGCGGCTGCGCTGGTTGTACCCGCCGGTGCTGTGGGTGACGACCGTGCTCTACGCGATTCCCTCGCTGGCCTTCTTCGTCGTCCTCATCGACTACACCGGGCAGACCGAGACCACCGTGATGATCCCGCTCGGCGTCTACAGCCTGGTGGTGTTCGTCCCGGCGATCGTCGACGGCGTCCGCTCGGTACCGCAGGAGACCCTGGACGCGGCGACCGCGATGGGCCTCGGTCCCGTACGCCGGTACCTCCAGGTGCAGTTGCCGATCGCCGTGCCCGCGATCATCGCCGGACTGCGGGTGGCGACCGTGTCCAGCATCTCCCTCGTCAGCGTCGGCATGCTGATCGGCAACCAGGGCGCGCTGGGCAACCTGCTCAACGACGGGCAGGTCTACCACCAGCCGCGGCTGATCTGGCTCTCCGTGATCACCACGGCCGTCCTCGCCATCGCCGTGGACGCCGTCCTGGTCGCCGTACGACTGCTCCTCACGCCCTGGATGCCGCGCGGCACCCGCAAGGCCCGGCCCGCACCGGCCGAACCCGCAACGGAGGACGCAGCCCGGTGAACGTACTCCACTACATCAACCTGTTCTTCAGCGACAACACCCACTGGCACGGCTACGACGGCATCCCCACCCGGCTGCGCGAGCACGTCCAGTACTCGCTGATCGCGCTCGCCGTCGCCGCCGCCATCGGCCTCCCCATCGGCCTGCTGACGGGCCACACCGGACGCGGCGGCAACACCCTCTCGCTCATCGCCACCGCCGCCCGCGCACTGCCCAGCTTCGGTCTGCTGGTGCTGATGTTCGTGCTGATCGGCTTCGGCCTGGTCCCGGTGATGATCCCGCTGGTCGTCCTCGCCGTACCGCCGATCCTGGTCACCACGTACGAGGCGATGCGCTCCGTCGACCCGTCCCCGGTCGACGCCGCCCGCGGCATGGGCATGAACGAGACGAACATCCTCTTCCAGGTGGAACTGCCGGTCGCGCTCCCGCTGATCCTCAGCGGCCTGCGCTCGGCCGCCATCCAGATCGTCTCCACCGCCACCATCGCGGCCTACGTCAGCCTCGGCGGCCTCGGCCGCTACATCATCGACGGCCTCTACCAGAGGAACTACGAGAAGGTCGTCGGCGGCGCCACCCTGGTCGCCGGGATGGCCCTGGTGACGCTGGCGCTCTTCTGGGGCATCGCGCGGCTCGCGGTGTCGCCGGGGGTGCGCAGGAGCAACTGAGCGCCGTAGCAGGCGAGAAGGGTGGAGGGCGCCGGCCCTCCCCCTCTTCCTTCTGTCGCCGTCAGCCCTGCGAGCGCGCGAGCGCCAGTTCCAGTACGACCAGCAGCGCGTCCCGCACCGAGCCGCGCTCCCGTGCGTCGAAGGCGATCACCGGGACGCGTTCGTTGACGTCGAGCGCCCAGCGGACCTCGTCGAGGGAGTGCTCGATCTTCCCGTCGAAGGCGTTCAGGGCGACCGCGAACGGGATCTGCTTGTGCTCGAAGTAGTCGACGGCCGCGTAGCAGTCGTCGAGCCGGCGGGTGTCGACGATGACGAGACCGCCGACCGCGCCCTCCACGATGTCGTCCCACATGAAGCCGAACCGGTCCTGCCCGGGCGTACCGAACAGATACAGCTTCAGGGTCGGGTCGATGGTGATGCAGCCGAAGTCCATCGCGACCGTGGTGGTGGTCTTGCGCGGGGTGAGCGACAGGTCGTCCACGCCTGCCGCGACCTCGGTGATCGCGGCCTCTGTGGTCAGCGGCTCGATCTCGGAGATCGCGCCCACGGTGGTGGTCTTGCCCACGCCGAAGCCGCCCGCGACGACCATCTTCACCGGCAGCGGCGGTCGTACGACGGTCTGCGCAGCCGCACCGCGGGCGACCGGTTCAGTCGGTGTCACGGAGTACTCCCCGGGAGTTGGGGATGGCGCGGAGGCCATCGATGACCCTTCGCAGGACGGTTGCGTCATGGGTGATGTCGGTGTTCGGCACGTGCACCGTCAAGTGCCCGGCGGCGCGCAGGTCCTCGGCGAGGACCCGCACCACGTTCAGGTGCAGCCGCAGCCGGGCCGCTATCTCCGCGAGGGACTGCGGCTGCCGGCAGGCGGCGACGATGTCGTGCTGCTCGAAGGAGAGCCGGTCGAGCACGTCGAGCCCGGCGGCCGTGGCCACCACCTGGGTCTCGACCGGGATCGGCCGCCCGGAGTCGGCCGCACCCGCGCCCGCCACCCGGCCGGCGGTCACCAGGAACGGCCGTACGGCGGAGGGGGCGCGCACCGGATCGCGACCCGGGGGTGTGTCCCCGTCCGCGCCGGCACCGCTCGGAGTGCGGCCGTCGGGCATGAGTGGCTGTTCCTCTCTCGACCGGTCGGGGACCGGTCACCGAGCCGAAGCGGCGCCGACGCTGTTCTTCAGCTGGAGCACCAGCTGGGGGTTGAGCGCGGAACCGGCACGGTTGGCGAACAGCGTCATCTCGTAGGCGATGTTGCCGAGCTTGGCCTCCTTGTCGGTGACGACGCCGAGGACGGCGCCGCTGCCGATCGCGGAGACGAGGACGTGGCCGCCCTCCAGGTCGATGATGACCTTGTTCAGGCCGCCGAGACCGTAGTTGCCGGAGGCGCCCGCGGCCAGGCTGGTGATGCCGGAGACGATGGCCCCGAGCCGCTCCGAGTGGGCGTGCTCGCGCAGTTCCGCCACGGCGATCAGCAGACCGTCGGAGGACACCGCGATGGCGTCGACGACACCCGCGGTCTCCGTCGCGAAACGGTTGAGCAGCCAGTTGAAATCGGCCGCGGCTGCCTGCAGTTCGGCCGGCGTGGTGCCTCCCCTGGGAGTTTCACCTGTCGACGTACTCACTGCTCCGCTCCTTTCGGGAGATTGTTCCGGTCGTGCGGGTGGTTCGCGTCCGTGAGGCGCAGGCCCGAGAGAGTGTCGCTGTCCCGGTTGGCCTGCTCCACGGCTGCCTCGAACTCTTCGAGGGCCGAGCGGACGGCGTCCGCGTCGGCGGGCCGGGGGGCCTGCCTGGCGGCTTGCTGGGCGGCGTCGTCGGCGCCCGTACGAAGGGTGGCGCCCTTGACCCGCCGGCGCAGGGGGCGGGAGCCTCCGGGGGCGGTGTCGAAGGCGGCGGACTCGTCCGCCGGGGCGTGGTGGGTGACGGGCGGGGGAGCCGCGGCGGTCGCCGTCACCGTCTCGTACCGGGAGACCCGGCGCGGGAGCGGGGCGGGCTCGTCCTCGACGCGCAGGTGCTCGGACACGGCCGGCTCGGGTCTGCTCAGGGTGATCGACGGGCGCGGTCCGGAGTCCGAGGCGGCCCAGGAGGGAGCCGGACGGCGTTGCTCCTCCCCGGAGCCGACGGCCCCGGGCCCGGCGGGCGCGAGCGCCTTGTCGGGTCCCGCGTGTCCTTCCGCCGCACCGCCGGAGGCCAGCGCGCTCATGCGCAGCAGCAGCGTCGCCGGGATGGTCACCTCGGCCGTCACACCGCCGCCCGGTGTGCGGGCCAGCGTGACGTCGATGTCCCAGCGGCGGGCCAGCGTACCGACCACGAACAGACCGAGCACCTTCGTCGGCACCAGGTCGAGACGCTCACGGCGGATCAGCCGGGCGTTCTCCTCGGCGATGCGGTCGGCGCTCATCCCGAGACCGTGGTCGGCCACGACGATCAGCGCGTCGTCGCCGTCCGTGCGGACGACCACCTCGACGGGGCTGCCCGCGGGCGAGAACGAGACCGCGTTCTCCAGGAGTTCGGCCACCATCAGCGTGAGGTCGCCGATGATGTCGGGCTCCACCATGATCTCGGTGTCGGCCCGCAGACCCACCCGCTGGAAGCCCTCGATCTGGCCGAGCGCGGCCCGCACCACGTTGGTGAGTTCGGTGGGTCCGCCGTCGAGCACGGTCTCGCGGATGCCGGCGAGCAGCATCAGACTGTCCGCGTTGCGGCGCAGGCGTACGGCGATGTGGTCGATGGAGTAGAGGCGTTCGAGGAGCGCCGGGTCGGTCTCGCCGCGCTCCACCGCGTCGATCAGCGCGAGTTGACGGGTCGTCAGGTTGCTGACGCGGCGGCCGACGTTGCCGAACATCTCGGCGACGTTGCGGCGGCTGACGACCTGGCGGGCCAGCAGTGCGGCGGCCGTGGTCTGCACATGGTTGAAGGCCTCGGCGAGGTCGCCGATCTCGTCCTTCGCGGTGACCGGCATGTCCCGCAGCAGCGGCGGGCCGTCGTCCTCGGCGTCGTCGTCGGCGACGCGGGCCAGTTCGCGGCCCGCGACCTCGGCGACCTGTTTGGCGGCACCGGTCAGGGCCTGCACCGGGCGGACCACCGAGCGGCGCACGATGACCACGAAGAAGAGCCACAGCGCGAAGCCGAGCACCGAGAGGTTCAGCAGGATCCCGGCGCGCCAGGAGGCGGAGCTGGACGCGCTGTCGGCGCGGGTGGCGATCTGGCCGATCAGCGAACTGGTGATCTTCAGCCGGGCCTCGGCCTGCTGCGGGTAGGAGGGGTAGTCGCTCATGGCGTCCGCGAACGCCTTGCGGACTGCGCCGGGCGACTCGGCCTGCAGCCCGCTGGGGTCGATCTGCAGCTCGGCGTACGCCGTGGCGATCTCCCGCTGCGGGGTGGTGTGCTCGATGCCGGACAGCTGGTCGGCCTGCGTCTCGGTGGCGAACCGGGCGAAGCGGGAGGCCTGGTAGGTGTACAGGTCGTAGGAGCCGACGGCGCTGGTGAACTCGATGAGCGCGTTGCTGTCACCGGTCGTCGCCGAGAACACGCTGGTCTCGAACGAGCTGTGGGCGGCATCGGCCCGCAGTACGGAGTCCAGCAGGTTGCCGGTGAAGGTGGTGGCGAGGTTCGCGTTGTGCTCCAGGTCGAGCCCGTCGATCAGACCGTCCGAGGCGCTGGTGTACGCGGGGTCGATGTTGTCGGCGGGGAGATAGCTCTGCGCGACCGTGTTGCGCAGTGTCTGCAGGCCGTTGATCTCCCTGAGCGCCTGGGCCTCGCCGGCCGGCAGCCGGTCGCCGAAGGTGTCGCGCACCTTCTCGACCTGCTTGTCCACGGCCTGCTGGGCCTTGCGGTAGGCGCTCTGCGAGGGGGTGCCGCCGTCGTTGGTGGCCTCGAAGCGGACGGAGAGCAGGATGGCCTGCTGGTGCTCCGCCTCCACGAGGTTCACCAGCTCGGCGACCTGGCCGCTGTCCCGCACCAGTTGGGCCGCGTCGCTCGCGTCCGTCGACTGCCCGAGCTCATCCGCGATGAGATACCCCAGCAGCACCGCGACCACCGCGAGTGGCACGCCGACGAGCAGATTGAGCTTGCGCCTGAAGGGCCAACGGTCTGCGAAGCCCCGTATGGACACCAGGCCTCCTTCGTGGGGTGTTGTCACGGTACGCGCAGCGACACACGTGACTGTTTTTGATCGAAGCGGCCCCCGCACACCGCTGTGACCGACGCCAACTCCGGGGAGACTACCGCCTCTTCGATCGATCAAGTGCGTCGCCCTACGTCAAGAATCAATTACAAACGGCCGTGTTCGTGACCGGTCTGTTTACGTTGCCTTCACAACTGGGCACTCATTGAGGCCAATCGGTGACCAGAGTTCTCTTGACTGACCAAGAACCGGCTGGATTGGATCAGCGGAGTGCGGCATTCACGCCCCGCGCGTGGACGCCACAGCCATGCCTGCACGCCTGTGCGAACATCCAACCCCGGAACGGGAATTGTGACTTCTAAAGCGAAGAACAGCTGGTCCAGCACTAGGTACCCCGGCGCGGCGGCCATCGCCCTCGCCGCCACGGCTGCGCTTGTCACGGGATGTGGGTCGTCCTCCGACAGCAAGTCCGACGACCCCCTCTCGGGCGGCAAGGCCAGTGGTGACACGGTCGTCGTCGGCTCGAACAACTTCGCCGAGAGCACCCTGCTCGCCGACATCTACGGCGAGGCCCTCAAGGCCAAGGGCGTCAAGGTCACTTACAAGCCGAACATCGGCAGCCGTGAGACCACCTACGGCCTGCTCAAGAACGGCTCCATCACGGTGCTGCCCGAGTACAACGGCGCCCTGCTGGCCTACCTCGACCCGAAGGCCACCCCGGCGACCCTCGCCGCGACCACGGCCGCGATCAACGCCAAGCTGGACACCAAGCTGACGCTGCTGGACCCGGCCGCCGCCGAGGACAAGGACACGGTCACCCTCAACGCGGAGACCGCGAAGAAGTACAACCTCACGGCCCAGTCCAGCATCGGGGACCTCAAGTCCATCGCCAAGGACCTGGTCATCGGCGCCTCGCCGGAGTTCCAGACCCGGCAGCAGGGCCTGGTGGGCCTGAAGTCCGTCTACGGCCTGGAGTTCAAGTCCTTCAAGGCGCTGGACGCGGGCGGCACGCTGACCGCCGCCGCGCTGAAGAAGAACGTCGTGCAGGCGGCCGACCTCTTCAGCACGGACCCGACCATCACCAAGGAGAAGCACGTCACGCTCCAGGACCCGAAGCGGCTCTTCGGCTTCGAGAACGTGCAGCCCCTGGTCTACAAGAGCGGCCTCTCCGCGGCCGGTGTGGCCGCCCTCAACGCGGTCTCCGCGAAGCTCGACACGGCGACCCTGCTGGACCTGGACACCCAGGTGGGCTCGCAGAACAAGGACCCGCTGGACGTCGCGAAGGCCTGGCTGAAGACGGCCGGCCTGAGCTGACCCGTTCCGCCGCCGACGCGGGTGCCTCCGTTCTCCGGGAGGCACCCGCGTCGCCGTGCCCGGACGCTCAGTAGCCGACGTGGAATGTCGCGTCCTGCTGGTCCGTGGCCGTCGAGATCGGGTCGATCCGCAGCACGTAGTTGGAGTGCCGGATGTAGCGGGTCGGGTTGTTGTACGACCGGAAGGACGCCCAGGTGGAGTCCGCGAGGCCGGCCGTCCGGTAGAACGTGGCGTCCCCGGCGAACGTCGACGTGCCGTCGTTCACGTCGAGTTGGAGCGCGTAGTTGTAGTGCCGCAGATACCGGGTCGGGTAGTTGACCGACTGGAAGGACACTCCCGCGCTGTCCGCGAGGCCCGGCACCAGGGTCCACTGCGAGTCGGTGTACGGGTCGAAGGCGTACTCGTCGATCCGGCCGACGAAATTGGAGTGCCGTACGTAACGGGCCGGATAGTTGTAGGACTTGAGCCGGTTCCAGGCGGGCGTGCCCCACTTGGCGATCAGGTTGTTGTACTCGGTCGCGGTGATCGGCTGGATGCCGCAGTGCTTGGAGTTGAGCGGCTGGGTGTAGAGCTTCTGGTCGACGGCCGTCCAGGTGCCGGCGGCCAGGCTGCTGGACTGCCAGGCGTAGAAGACGCCGTTGGGGTCCCAGGTGTCGCCCCAGAGGTACCAAGTGGAGCTGGATGTCAGGGACTTGACCAAGGTCGGCGCCTCGGTGCCGTTGTGCGAGACCGCGGTGCTGAACTCGGTGAAGCTGCCCGGGTCCAGTGACGTGGACTTCGCGCCGACCAGCGTCGAATTCTTCTTGAAGTAGAGATAGTTGACCCCGTTCACGCCCACAGCGAGATCACCGTCGATGACGTCGTAGCCGGGGTCGAAGAACACCTGCGGATCGCCGGCGGTCACGAAGTCGCTCGTGTAATTGACCATGATGACGTTGTGGCCGCTGTCGTTGACCGCCGAATAGATCACCCCGTACTGCCCGCGCCCCGCGTCCCAGTACGACTCCGGCGCCCACGCGTGGGTGTCCAGGTCGTGCACCTTCATCCGCCGGTAGCCGGTGAAGGTGCGCAGATCGGTGGAGTCCCAGACGTGGATGTACTGGCTGACGTACGACCAGTCGGTGCCGTTGAGGTCCGTCGCGAGGACCACGAACGTGCCGTCCTGCTTGCGCAGGATGAAGGGGTCGCGCAGACCGAGGGAGCCCGCGGTCGGGGTGGCGACGGGGGCGTTCTGGTTCAGCGGGGTCCACTGCAGCCCGTCGGGGCTGACGGCCAGGTGCAGGCCGTAGTTGGCGCCCAGGAACGTCGGCGACTCGGTGAAGTAGCACATGACATAAGCCGAGTCGGTCGCCGCCCGCGCGCTGCCGGCGCCGAGCGTGAGCGCTCCGGTGGCCGCGAGGGGGACGGTCGCGGCCATGCCGAGGAACAGACGGCGGGAGGGGTGGGGGAGAGGGGGGACGGCCATGTGTTCTCCAGGGGGATACGAGCGGCCCATTGATACCTATCGTTCGACATTCCGAACAAGGTTCGGTAAGTCGATCAGAAGGTAGGGATGGGGCGCGTGCGCGTCAATCACACGGTCGTGCTTGGCCGGTTCTCGCCGTTCACGTAGGTGTCCGCTACGAGCCCCCTGTGTGGATCAGCAGTTCCGTCCGCGCCCTGGCCGCCGCCCCGACCGCCACCGCGTCACCCCCCAGCCGGGCCGGCAGCACCCGCACCGGGTGACCACTCACCGGCGGCTCCAGCGCCAACGTCTCCCGCACGGCCGACCCGAGCAGTGCCCACGACCGGCTGACACCCCCGCCGATCACACACGTCGTGACATCCAGCAGCCCCGCCGTGATCAGCAGCGCACGGGCCACCCCGCGGCCCGCCTCCCGGTACACGGCGAGCGCGTCCGGGTCGCCGCCGCGGGCCGCCTCGGCGACCGCGCGGGCGGTACGGTCCACACCCGTCCGCTCCCCGTAGCGCGCCGCGATCGACCGCCCCGACGCCAGCGTCTCCAGATGCCCCCGGCCACCGCACGTGCACGGCAGCTCGCCGAACCCCGGCACATGACCGATCTCGCCCGCAGCCCCGCGCGGCCCGTCGTAAAGGGCACCATTCAGCCACAGTGCGCCACCCACCCCGGTGCCGAGCGTCATCCCGAGGACGTTCTCCTCACCCGCGACGGCTCCCTTCGCGACCTCCCCGCGCAGAAACGCGTTGACGTCGTTGTCGAGGAACGCCGGTACACCCAGGGCCTGTTGGACGGCGGATGTCACCTCGAACCCGGCCCAGTCGCGGAACGAGTCGCTCGCCACGAGGATCCGCCCGGCCCGCACATCCACGAGCCCGGCCGCGCCGACCCCGACCCCGAGCAACCGGGCGGGCGTGCGGTCCAGCAGCAGCCGCAGCGCGGAGAGCGCGGCGCCGAGCATCGCCGCCCCGCCCTCGCTCGCCGGGGTCGGCACCTCCACCCGGTCCAGGACGTCGAGCCGGTTCGTGCACAGCACGACCTGAGTGGTGGTCCCGCCGATGTCGACACCGGCGATCACCTGGTGAGCCTCGCTCACGCGCCGGCCTCCGTCCCCGACGCCACCCGGCGTTCTCTGCGCTCCCGTTGGAGCACCGGATCGGGCACGGGCACGGCGGCGATGAGCCGACGCGTGTACGCGGTCTCCGGGTGCAGCAAGGTGCTCATGGTCGGCCCCTGCTCTTCGACCCGCCCACCCCGCATGACCACCACCCGTCCCGCGAACTGCTGCACCACGGCCAGGTCGTGCGACACGAAGAGACACGCGAACCCGAGCTCCGCCTGCAACTCGGCGATCACCTCCAGCACCGTCCGCTGCACACTCACGTCCAGAGCACTCGTCGGCTCGTCCGCGACCAGCAACCGCGGTGCGAGTACCAGCGCCCGCGCGAGACTCACCCGCTGCCGCTGCCCACCGGACAGCTCACGCGGCCCGCGCCGCGCCAACTCCCGTGGCAGCCGCACCAGTTCGAGCACCTCGCCGACCCGCTCCCGCCGTTCGGCCGCGCCCATGCCACGCCGGTGCACCCGCAACGGCTCGGCCACGCACTCCGCGACACTCATCCGCGCGTCCAGCGAGGCCACCGGATCCTGCAGCACCACACCGACCCCGGCCAGCAGGGCCCGCCGCGCCCGCCCCCGCGCCTTGCGCAGATCGGCCCCGAAGAGCGAGACGTCCCCGGACTCCGGCGCGACCAACCCCAGTGCCACCCGCGCGGCGGTCGACTTCCCCGACCCGGACTCACCGACGAGCCCCACGGTCTCCCCGGCCCGCACGGTCAGCGACACGTCGTCCAGCGCCCGCACGGCACGCGGCCCCCGCCCGAACCGCACACTCACACCCCGGAGTTCGACGACGGGCGCCCCCTCGGGAGTCTCCTCACGCACGGGACTCCCGGTGGTCCCGGTCACCGCCAGCCGGGGCACAGCCTCCAGCAACCGCCGCGTGTACTCGTGCGCGGGCCGCAACAACACGTCCTCCACCGCCCCCGTCTCCACGATCTCCCCCTCCAGCATCACGGCGACCCGGTCGGCGAAGTCGGCGACGACCCCCATGTTGTGCGTGACCAGCAGCACGCCCGTCCCCGAGTCGACGGCCAACGCCCGCAGCAGATCGAGGATTTCGGCCTGCACGGTGACATCGAGCGCGGTGGTCGGTTCGTCCGCGACGAGCAGCCCGGGCGAGTTGGCGATGGCCATGGCGATGACGACCCGCTGCCGCTGCCCACCGGACAACTGGAACGGAAACGAGGAAGCCCGCCGCTCGGGGTCGGGAATACCGACCCGGCGCAGCAGCTGGACGGCTTCGGCAGCCGCCTCCCGCCGCGACACGTCCCGATGATTCCGCACGACTTCCGCTATCTGCCTGCCGATTCGGGTCAGCGGATCGAGCGCGGTGGCAGGTTCCTGGAACACCATCGAGGCCGTACGCCCACGCAGTCGCGCGAGTTCGGCCTCACCGGCCCCCACCACATCCGTACCCCCGACCGAAACACCCCCGGAAGCCCGGGCGTTGCCCGGCAGCAGCCCGAGGGCGGCGAGCGCCACGGTCGACTTCCCCGACCCGGACTCACCCACCAGGGCCAGCGTCTCGCCGGGCGCCACCCGCAACGAAACCCCGCGCACGGCGGGCACGTCACCGCTCTCGGTCGAGAAGGTGACGCCCAGGTTCTCCATCTCCAGGATGTTGTTCATCCGCGTCCCTTTACGTCGAAGGCGTCCCGCAGTCCGTCACCGATCGCGTTGAACGCGCACACGACGAGGATGATCGCGAGCCCCGGCGGCACGATCAGCCACCAGCGTCCCGAGTAGGCGGCCGTAAGCCCGGCCGAGAGCATGCCGCCCCAGTCGGTCGCCGGCGGCTGAACTCCCAGCCCCAGATAGGACACATAGGCGACGAGCAGGATCGCGTCGGCGACCTGGAAGGTGGCCGCGACGACGATTGTCGACACCGAGTTGGGCAGGATGTGCCGTGCGATGGCCCGGCTGTGCGAACCACCGATGGCGCGCAGGGTCAGCACATAGTCGCGGCTCTTCAACGTCAAGGTCTCCGCGCGCACCAGCCGCGACGGCACGAGCCAGGACACCAGCCCCAGGATGACGATCAGCCCGCCCGTGTCCGGCGTGGTGATGGCGGACACGACCAGCAGGATGAACAGCGCGGGGATCGCGATCCCGGCATCCACGACCCGCATCATGACGGCGTCGACCCAGCCACCCGCATACCCCGCGATCGACCCCCAGAGCGTCCCGATGACAGTGGCGAGCACCCCGGCGGCAAGCCCGACGAGCAACGAGACCTTCCCGCCGTACATGAGCCGCCCGAGCTCGTCATGCCCGACGGCGTCCGTACCGAGCCAATGCGACCCGCTGGGGCCGAGGTTGACCTGCGTGAGGTCGGTGTGGGTCTGGTCGGTGGAGTAGAGAAGCGGCCCGATGAAGCAGAACAGAAAAAAGAGGGCAACCACTACGATTCCGGCAACGGCAAGCTTATTGCGCGCGAAGCGCGCCCTCAGGGGCGCGGGGAACTGCGCGACCAGCCCCCACCGACCGGCACTTTGAACACTCACGCCGTGCCCCCTTTCACGCGAGGATCCACGATCCTCTGGACGACATCGGCGAGCAGCGTCCCCACCACAGTCGCCACAGAGATCACCAACACACACCCCAACAGCACCGGATAGTCGGACGACTGAGCCGCACTCCAGAACAACAGCCCCATCCCCGGGTAGTTGAAGAGCTGCTCAACAACCAGCGCACCCCCGAACAGCACCGGCACGTAGTACCCGAGCATCGCGATCACCGGAGTCAACGAGTTCCGGAACACATGCCTGAAGAGAATCGCCCGCTGCCTCGAACCCCCCGCCCGAGCCGTCCGCACATAGTCCTCGGACAGGTTCTCGAGCGTCGCCGCCCGCATGTACCGACTGAACACGGCCACCATCGAGGCCGCCCCCGTCACCACCGGCAACACCAACGCCACGGGATCCGCGAAGACTTGAGCGACCGTGTCCCCCTGCGGCGCCTGCGACGGAAACCACCGCACGACCTGCGTGAAGACCATCACCAGCACAAGTCCCAGGAAATACACGGGAGTCGAGTACGCCACAAAGCTCAACGTGGTGATGACATAGTCGGCCGGCTTGTTCCGCCGCACCGCCTGCCACATGCCCAGCGGAAGGGCGAGCAGCAGCCCGACGACCGCCGACAGCACGGTCAACACCAGTGTTTTCGGCAGCCGTTGCCCGATGAGCTGGGACACCGCCTCGTTGAGGGTGTACGACGTGCCGAGGTCCCCGTGCAGCAACTGCCGCAGGTAGTACAGGTACTGCACGGGCAGCGGCCGGTCGAGCCCCTGGTCGTGGTTGAAGAGGGTGATCTGCTGGGGCGTGGCCTGCGGCCCGAGGATCCCGCGTGCGGGACCCCCGGGCAGCGCGTGCAGCAGACCGAAGACCACGACCGTCACGATGAGGATGACGACCAGCGCCTGGGCGATCCGCCGGGTGAGATACAGGAGGGTGTCCATGCCTCAGCTGGTCCACTTCCACTGTGCGGGGTGGAAGTTGGCGAGCGGGTCCTGCGAGAAGCCGCCGAGGCCGTTCTTGACGACGGAGATCTGGTAGTCGGGCTCCGGCAGCCAGATCACCGGCAGATCCTTGGCGAGGGCCGCGCTGTAGTCCTGGACCGCCTGCGTCGAACTCGACGTCGTGGAGGCGGAGATGAGTTTGTCGACGTCGGCGTTGGAGTAGTTGCCGAAGTTCGCGCCGCCCTTCGTCTGGAAGAGCGAGTCACCGGTCGGGAAGGCCGGGAAGTACCAGCTGCCCGCCGTACCGAAGTAGGACAGCTGCCACTTGCAGATCGACTGGGAGGCCGTGCACTGCGGGGTCTGCGACAGCACGGAGTTGACCGGCGCGGTCTTGATGGAGAACTTGATGCCGGTCTTCGCGAGCGAGGACTGGATCGCGCTCATCATGTTGTCGGTCA
>Ga0307511_10000390_pt1 | contig 46787 bp, 49 predicted proteins | sample 13_EM_MG_FD_200266 | JGI IMG/M metagenome (GOLD analysis project Ga0307511, IMG submission 200266) | Populus trichocarpa ectomycorrhiza microbial communities from riparian zone in the Pacific Northwest, United States - 13_EM | ecosystem: Host-associated > Plants > Roots > Unclassified | place... | reverse complement strand
TATACAGTCAGGTGGTAAAAAGAATTGGACACCCCCCCTGCATAAAGAGGCCCAAACGCTGCATATTTGAGACTTTTGTATGGGTTTAGGTGGATGACATACGTTGCATTTGTATGCAGCGTACAATTCTTTTTGCCACCTAGCTGTAACATGCATTACCTTATAAAGCAATCAGACTGCATAATCATAACATAGATTATTCAAACAACTCCTTACAGTACTACATACGGAGTACCTACGGAGTACCTACCCAGACATAACATAAGCAACTGGGCTAAGCATGTCATTTTTGAGGATTCACAGTACTTCAAAGATACCTACATAAGTTGAACTACTACCCCAGTGGGTAGGGTACTATGTATCATGTCTATAGTTAGGTCTACATTTATGTCGAATCAAGCTCTTCTCTGGGTAAAATCTCCCGCTTATACATGTATCAACAAAACTTCCGGCATATAGTTCCTGGTTATATTGTACTTAAAGTACAACGTTTACTACAATAAATGCAGTACTGGTTTTAGGCCCTTCATGTGGATTTTTGACAACTGGCACAATGGCTCCGGTGGCTCCCAAGGCATCAGACGCCAATTAGGCAAACTCGATTCTTTTATGATGGACCGGATAGGTGGAAAGAAGAAAATCCGTACATATACCCGGCGGGACAATGCTCTTCCATCCTCCAGATTGCAAGGCTTAATATGCCGATGCAGAGGCACCAAACAATATTTACCCTCAAATTGCAAACTGGCCAGTGAGTATCACGTTTTTACTGCTCCCTATCTCTGACATCACATCTAAATTTCTAGGTAACCCATTCTTGCACACTGAAATCCCTACGTTCAAAAAGTTGCATAATTCCAACAAAAAACGCAACCACGGAGGCCCAGGCCTCAGGTGAGATCTACATATCCAGCTTTAAAGTCAGACATGCATCTATTCACCACCTTTTGCTTTTTATGCACTATAGTTCTCGTGCTGGAAATTTATACATACTGTATGTACATTAAACAAGACTACGGCTGGACGCGGAAGGCTTGCAGTCGTTGAGGCTGACCGTCTTCTCATACCTCGGCAATATTATCGATTATGATTCACCATTCTGATACTCGTATAGTACAGTCCACATGCACGCGCGCATAGAGGACTCGGAGGCTAAACCTACAGTATACTCATATTTGAACAGCCCTCCGCCGCATGGCTTCGCCATTGGCGTTCACACCTCGCGAACAAAGACAGAATGCAACTATAATAAGCAATACATGCGAACAGATCGGCACCCCCCAACAGCTTAAAAGGTTGTCAGACAACTTGAGAGGTGACATGCCAAAGCTGGAACACAGCAGGCACTTGGATGCATATCACCCAATGAAGCAATTGAAGCCTAGTCTACCGATCCACGTAGTTGTCCGCTTGTGGATATATACCCGGTCGAATTATTGTGTTGCGATAAATATTTTTTCAAGTTTAATTACATTATTATTTTTTTCTGATTACCCCCTCCCTCAGACTTCCGAGTTCACGTCGCAGCACTCTTCTAATATGTGTATGGCCAAATGTCACGAGCCTCCAACTCCGTTCTTCAAGTTCGTTTTAAAGAAACCTTATGTACTGCAGGATCTAGAATAGTACCTCATGATTATTAACAACGGAGGCTGCGGGCCTCATGATCAAATTCCGTGAACTCTATCGAGGAGGAGGGGCTATAGAGATGGGTTAAGACGTACCTAGTCATACTTTGGACTCGGATTCTGTAGCCTTTCCCTTTTCTTTGAGCTATAATTAACCTCTGGCCACTGAGAGAGAGCGATATTGTGCAATAAAGGAGTATATTAATATTAACATATATACAGTGCCATGTGGAAAGTCTTCGAGATTCAGCCGCGCAGGGATCGGCGCACGTGCAGGCCGCGGCTAATCTATGTACGCCCTGGCTAGCTGAGTGTAGCTTGAGTGCTCAAACACCAAGATACTCATGCCTTTGCCTGTCTCTATCTACTAAAATGTTATTAAACGGTAGCATATGTATACCCGGCTGGAATAGTCATCAAAATAGCTAGTTAGCCGAGGCCTGCACGTGCGCCGATCCCTGCGCGGCTGAATCTCGAACATACTTATTGTATTAAACTCAGGACTCTTCTCTTTTATCTAGGAATACCTATAGTGCCAACTTAAGCCTTGCTCCAAACATGGAATCTCTGGTTGAATCAATGCCACGTATGGGGGATCTAAGGCACCACATAACTGGAACAACTACGGGCCGACAGGCGGCATTGGTCAAGGCTGGTGATGCACTGGTCACACATACACGACATATACTTACCTTGTTGATCCAACCGTTCCTAAAGGAATGTTTTTTATTTTATATATTATCATTATGCCTGCTCAAACACTGAGGAAACCAAGAATCCTTCTTTCTCTCACACATATTACCTACTTCGGTAACACTGCCCTTCTTACCTAAAGCCCAGTGATTCATGCTAAGTTCAGAGAGACCAAAAAAACAGTATGCAATGGGTATCTATCCAACTTTCACAAGCATTAATCCCTCTCTTCCCTCCACTTCCCTCCCCAACCGACACTACTGCCAACCCCCAAATTACCAGCCCAATATAAACCCTAGATCATTTCCTCTTATGCCGTGTTCGGGAACTGACAGTCACCATCATGTTGATGACACCAAAGCTGCATAATCGGAGAAGCTGCAATACCCCAATTCACCATCCTCTCCCTTATCTCTGCCAAGCGTGGGGACGCATCGGAGAATGTCCTGTTCTTCCCCTGCGCATCCTGTCTTCCGCTCCACAAGACCTCCCCTGCGGCACCTGCGCGTGGCCATACGGTGCTGTCAATGGAGTATTCGTCAATTTGCTCAGACCAGATGTGGACTTCACCGCCGAGGACGAGCTTGGCTTGGTCCGCTGAAAGACCCATAGCTGGGTCGTATGAGTACACTAGATGGCAGTGTCAGTGCTGGATAGTCAGTGAAAGGGTGAGGAAAGTAAGAACGCACTCGCACGCCAGCTCTTCTTAGGTCCACACCAGTCATTGTATGGGTAAAATGAGTCTCCATGGAAGTCGAGCCATTGCCCGTTACCGCAGTCCAAGTACTAAATGATCCCCATTAGCTACGGTACCTACATGACCAAGCCTGGAATGAGAGAGACATACCCAACTTTGATAAGTCCCCGCAATAACCCTGTATCCCTTTGCAACAGCACCCTTCACGGATTCATCCCCAAGCCAAGTTTGAACAATAACATCCTTGGGCAAGTCGACGCCCCACTCGAGAACCATCTCTTCCCAAACAAATGGAGTAGCACCGTTCTTTCGTACAGCGTCATGGGCATGCTTCAAGAACCTCTCTAGATAGGGCTTGATGACAGCTTGATCAGCCGACTTGACGCCTTCGTCGAGGAGGTAGATGTTCTTGTTGACTTCATCGCCTCCAGTATGGAAGTACTTGCAGTACGGGGTTAAGCGAGGGACGACATCATTGAATAGGTTGGTCAAGAAGTCTTCAACGTTTGCGTTATTCAGTTTGAGGTGACCCTATTGCAAGAAGTCAGGGATGTTCTAACTAGAGGTATGCAGATCAAGGGACTTACACTTGGCGGTTGGGCAGCAACATTCGTCCACAGTGATTGGATGTTTTGTCCAGTGATGAGAGTAGGATAAGCAAGACCAATTGAAGAAGTGTGGCCAGGCATATCAATTTCCATGATGACCTGAATGCCACGATCCTCAGCATACATGTAAATATCCTGGACGTCACTTGTACTGTAGTAGAGTCCCTTGTAATATGCACCCTTGAGAGCCAGTTCTGGCATAGAAGGAACATCCAATGGCCATGACTGAGAATCCGTAACGTGAAAGTGGAGTCTGTTGAACTTGTTCCACGCCATACCATCAATCACCCTCAGGATCGCTGCTTTCGGATACCATTGCCTAGAAGTGTCAAGGTTTACACCACGATGAACATACTTTGGCTTGTCCTTGATTGCCACGGGAGCCAGTGGTGAATATACCCCGTGCTTAGTATGGGCATAGAATAGCTGAGAGAACGTCGTCAAGGCTTGAATAACACCGGCAGACTTTGGTGCGATAATATAGGCAGTCGACGTTTTTCCATGTTTCTTGATCAACGTCTCCAAGAGCGCAGAGTCAGTGGATTGGATGCCCTTGGGTCCCGGGAGATAAATCTCATAGCTTTCGTCCATCTGTTCATATACCGGAGCCCTGGTCTCGTTTGATGACAGCTGTTGAATGATGACCTTCCTGATGGTGGAGTGATGTCTGCCATCTGTTGGCGGATCGAAATCAACTCCATGAGGTTTGAACTTCCATGGCACAAGCTGGTTTTTCACTGTGGCGTGCTTTGCGCGATCAATCGCTCGGCGAACCCTTCGGTCAATCAGAGGGTCCTGGGGTAAATGTTAGCCGTCGCGATAGCTCTAGAAACACATAGCTACTTACTAGGCCATACGGGCAGTCGAACTCCCATTTTGTCATTTTATCTACCCAAACAACCTCTGAACCATGCTCATAGCTCGCTGGTATCGGCCATATGGCTACGGCAAAATTGGCGAACACCAACGATGCCACAAATGAGATCTGCAAGAGAACCATCTTGGCTCAGGAACGATTGACGGTGAAACTGCAATTGGGGTACAGTCCTCGTGATAATCTCGAAAAATGGAGAAAGCAAGGGCGTTAGGTGGTCACTGGAGACAAGGAGAAGAGTACCAGCTGACGTTCTGGAGCTTCCTTATATACCAGACTGAGCGTTGAGAATTTGTACTACCTGGCACTCTACTACAGACCCACCCCGGTATACTTGGTTTGAATTTGTTATTTGGGATTCATAACTCATGATCACCATATGCATGCCAGAAGGTATCGGTAGCAACCATCAAGTAGCGTGTCACCTGGTGACCTGTGATACCTGTGATATCGTAAAGGAAGCCTTTCGTCTATTTTGGTGGCCATGCTGCCGCCTACCGTGACCTATTTGGTACAACTAGAACCTAGGCAAAAGACCAAATAAGACATCATCTCCGTGGCCGTTGAGGTAAAATTCTGGGGTTGACTTCACCGTTCGGCAGGGACCTACCGGTAAGCCGTTGCTCCTGTCGATCGCAATCCTGCAAGCGATGAAGCGATGGGCTTCAGCACAGAGTTGGATCGTTCAATGAGACGCGCTAAATTTTGCTACGGACTGGACTTTTGCTTATAACCTCTGGAGCCTGATTTGACCTCCCCTTGAACCGTACTCGTATTTGGCATCTCGCATACTAAACTACTACTGTATGTGCATGCACTTAGATTACAACACGCCTCAGACTATCTTCAAACACAACCTACATACCGGTACTTGATCCGCAATGGTAGAAAACGCTAAGCCAGATAAGATTAAGGATCCCGACGGCGGTGACCGAGAATAGTCCCAAAGGGGCTATATACTTACCTAGGTGGGACTAGCTACCGGCTTGACCGACGATCCTTGTCCTTTCGAACGTAGCAACACGACTTGAATGGGATAATTCTTAGGTATTCCGTACGCTGGCCTGGTCATGGACCTCCTCTAAACGTCAGCTGGAATATATGATAGGAGGAACTCCTCAAACCTTTCCGGTCCTGAGGTACCTACAAGAGTATCCATCCCGGCATAACAGTTCTAGATTTTTCAAGGCAGTGGTAGGCTGCAACCCGATCAAGTACGAGACTACCCGATCAAGGTAGCATATGTTGGAACACAGTCTAGATCTCGGAACCTCAAGAAGGAACAAGCCAATTAGAAGCCCGTGTTATTCCCTTAGTGAACGTAACAAATAACAAACTAAAGTTGCTGCGAGTTAACCAATCAGATTAGACTGGCTGGACAAGGCGTTCCGATATTAGTCTGGTTGTTCCGATATCATAGTCTGGTTTCGATATCTACGTTTTCGCATGGCAAGATGGCGGGAAGCTATGACTCCGCGACTTCTGTGTCAGCCAAATTACAACCAAGCAGGATTTATATTACTCTAAATAGGAGGACCGGTGATTGGTTGGATGGCTCAGCCCCATGTAAATATATATGTATGTACCTAGTTCGTCCTGTTGTTGTCAACTGTAGCTATCTATAGCCTGCCTTCAAATATGTATCCTCTTGTATTCCGTACTCCGTATATTAATCAGACTATCTGTATATACATAAGTAATTACCTAGGTACGATAATGACATGTGTCTGGTAGTCTGGTTACACGGGATTTGCCCTATAGTATATGGGAGTTGAGAGAGTACGATAGCTAGCTTGGATGTCTTGGCATACAGTCTTTTCTTGGCGCAAGCCGTGACCGTAGACCTAAATAAACATACACCCAGCCTCTTAAGTACTCTCATCGAAGCCAGCACCAGCTCCCTAATGAACAACCAACAATTTCGGAAGTTAGTTCTCGATACACCCCGAGTAGAGCGCGCCGATGGCTCCTCATCGAACACTGGTATGGCCACTTCTGGCCCGTCAGCCACCCCATCTCTCGGCTCGAAGCAGCGATCCTTCATTCCGATGACTCCGTAAGTGGCTTCCTGTTTCCGCAAGCTTACAGCTTTGTAACCATTTTGGCTCGAAATTACTAACAAGAAAACTTTCAGGCGGTCGGTTTTCACCCAAAGCGACTTCTCCCGACAACTTGCGGCCCACAATGCACCACCTGCGAAGAAATTCAAATCTAGCGTCCCGAAGGGCATGAAGTTGGGGGAAGGTTATGTAGATAGAGCTAAAGCTCGGGAGAGTACCGAAATTGATGCGGAAGTTGCGGAACGGGAACGTCGCCTTGAGGCCCTTAAGGAGTTTGCACGGAATCCGGAAACGGGGGAGGTTGACATGGAGTTGATCATCCAGCAAAGCAAGGCAATGGGGGGGGATGCCAAAAGCACCCATTTGGTCAAGGGGTTGGATTTTGCATTGCTGGAAAGGGTTAAGAGGGGTGAGGATGTGTTGGGGATAGGTTTTGGGTCAAAGGGCAGCAAGGGCTCGAGAAGCGAGGAACCGGGGAAGTATGAGGAGCGGCTAGAGGATGAATTAGATAAGGCCTTGGACAAGGTTGTAGTGCCGGTAGAGAAGGAGAAGGTGAAGAAGCTTGGACACAAGGTCACAAGGGAGGAGATGCTTGCTGAGCTGAAACGCCAGAAAGCTGCTGCTGTCGCAAGCAAAGCTGCAGCGGCTCCACCAGTACCTGTTCTTGACTCGAGATTCAAGAGGATCGGACAACCTAAGCCAAAGAAGGAGAGCAAGGACGGGAGGAGCCTTAAAAAAAAGGCAAAGGGGGATGCTGATGGCGGGAAGAACAAACCCAGCACTCGGTTGGGTATGCTCCCACCACCATTACCTGCTGCAAAGGTGATACCAGAGGGAAAGGATGAAGGTGATATAGACATATTTGACGATGCCGGAAGGGATTATGACCCACTGGCAGGGTTGGAAGATGATAACAGTGATTCCGATTCATCGGCAGATGAGAAGCAGACACTGGAACTGAAAGGCAAACAGACAGATCGTCAAGAGAAGGCTACCGCCGCAGGAGATACTACTATACCTTCCTCTATGCCCCCACTACCTCGCCCAAAGCCCAATTATTTTCTTGAGTCCGAGGGTGGCAAGGAAGAAAGATACGAGCCGCCGACATCTACATCGGCACTTTTGGCACAAAATCCTGACCTAGCTGCTGCACTTTCTAAGGCAGCTAAACTTGCGGAGCGTGGTGGTCCTTCAAATGCTTCTGTGGGAGAGTTGGAGAAGGAGAAGAGAAGAAAGGCCATGCTAGAAAACTTTGACAGAGATGCAATGGATATGGACATGGGCTTCGGTGGAAGTAGGGATTGGGGCGATGACGAAGAGGAATTTGTGGAAGGTGGTAAGGGTGGTAAAAAGCGCAAGCGAGGACCGAAAGGACCAAAAAAGGGTGACAAGAACAATGCGGAGCTAGTGAGTAAAATGGCTACGGAGAAGTATGGGAAGGGATAAACTATCTTTCCTTCATTTATTAATTGTCCTACTTCTGTGTCCAAATTCCTCAGAACACCTTGATCAAACGAGACCAAATTGTATAATACATATCATGTTAATTGCGGCCATGGCCGGGTTAAAATTAGACCCTATCCAGGTACTCAATTGTGTCTTCTTCGGTTCGCATTGGCTTTTTTATCCTTTGGCCTTTTCCTGCGAGGATATCTTCGAAACTCATAGGCTTTTCATTGAAAATCTACACAATGTCAACTCTGTATGCACAGCTCCACCAACGGTCTCTCGCCTACCTTCAAGTGATCAGAGATGACATGTCTATCCTTACACCCAGGGCACCTAATCAATATCGTCCCAAAGTGGTATGCCTGTTGTGTGATCGTGTGGGACGATCGATGCCCACATGGCTTGCAGGTAAAAGTCAATTCATATGTAGGTTTTTTGTAAGGATCTTCTTGTAGAGGAGAAAATTGGTGGTGCGAGGGCGTGGCTGGCGGAGTCTGAGGAGCATCTTGGTCTTCCGAGCTTGAAGGATTCTTGACAAAGGAGGCCCCAGGCGGGGCAGAGTCGGTGCTGGAATGACGTGCAAAGCTGCAAGGAGAAGCTGAGACCAAGCGGGAGGTGCAGGCTACCCTGAGAGGTGGCCGTGATTGGAGTGTCGAGATGGGCCGAGGTGCGGCGACTCGCAAAACGATGCTAGGACAACGCAGAGGCGGGGGGGGGTGGCAGCACAAGAGGCGCCAGACTGTATGTGCTTGTCGAACAGTCGTCATACTCAATGGTTCGTCCGGGCGTGGTATATGTGCCTGTGCTGGTACCCTACGCGGGGTGTGAGTCGTAGTGTGGAACCATAGAAACTGCCAAAAAATTAAATGTTCTCTGCCAGCTTCCAGATTATCGCCACGTGACTGCAAGGTATCCAACCCCACGTCGAGGCTGCTGCCTTAGCTGGATTTGTCGGTCCCCACTTAGCTCCCGAGCCAAAACATTCGCTTACCTCCCCGACCATTAACCCCAGAGAAGCTCTCTGGGCCACCTACGACGGCCATATCAACAGATTCGCTCACTATCCACGGCGGTGCCTAGTTCATAACTTCTAGCTGGCGTCCCTAAGCCTGTCCGCCAGTTCCGATTTAAGCTTTCCATATACGACTGTGAAAAACAATCCATACACAAACGGGTGACCAACTCTTCAGTAGACGGCCCAATTAACGTTATTCGGGTACAGGCAGTTTTCAATACCTCAGACATGTCACTACGAGGCCGTGGGAAGATTAGGGCTCCGAAGAGAGTGAGTTCATTTGTTATTTATGCTGAATATGTCGCAGACGCTCGTCCTCATGAGTATAGACTAGCTGCGTGCCTTGATTAAAAGGACGCAACTTTTGGGCCTAACGTCGGCGTGCTAATTTTGCTTTTTTTGTGTCCAGGGGATCAATAATGACAACTTCGAATTCAACGATATCTGGGCAGTCCTATCTCAGTCCCTTCGGGAGATTCACCACAAGAACGCCTCGTCACTATCGTTCGAGGAGCTTTACCGAAATGCATACAAACTTGTACTTAAGAAGCACGGTGACAAGCTTTATAAAGAGGTCAAGCGCCTTCTTGCCGATCATCTCGGGCAGGTAGGACAGAAAGAAGTGAAACCGCTATGCCCGGGTGGTGGGTCACAGGTTGCAGCATCTCTAGGAACAGCAGCAATCGAGAGAAGGGATGGAGGAAATAGATTTCTGATGGGACTCAAGAACGCATGGGAAGACCACCAGCTGTGTCTTGGAATGATGAGGGATGTCCTCATGTACCTGGTACGTTTCCGTGTACCGACAGCGAGTTTTCTGGCTAACTGGATAGCTAGGACCGGGTATATTGTGTAGATAATAAGGAGCCTTCAATATATATTGCTGGCATGGGATTGTTCAGGGACCATATTCTTCGGAGTCGGCAAAATGAGATTGGGAGGCACTTCAACAACATTATATTAGACCAGATACAGATGGAAAGGGACGGCGACAGTATCGACAGGGGTACAATAAGGTCATGTGTCTATATGCTAGAAGGGCTTTATGAGACTGATGAGGAGAATGAGAATGAGAAGCTTTACTTGACGAGTTTTGAGGGTAAGTTTTTCTTATGTCTGTTGGTTCAACTCTGGTTATATTGACCAATAGTGTAGGGGAGTTCTTACAGGCCAGCACTATGTTTTACAAGCACGAGGCCGAGAGGCTTCTCCGGGAGTGTGATGCCGGGACGTATCTCCAACGAACGAATCGGCGACTGGAAGAGGAGTATGCTCGGTCACACAATACCTTGTCACCCTTAACGGAAGTTAAAATACGGGGGGTGGTCGAAAAGTGCCTGATCACTGATAGCATCAAGGAAGTTATGGAAATGGAAGGCTCAGGGATCAATGTGATGCTAGATCATGATCGATACGAGGAGTTGAAGTTGCTATACCAGCTCATAGCTCGAGTGGATAATGACAAAGCAATCCTTAAGGAGAAGACCTCTACACGCCTCATAGAATTAGGAAAGGAGATAAACCGAAGTATATCGTCGACAACTGCAACAGAACCAGGTCTAGTGGAAGGGGAAGGAGCAGGTGAAGGGTCGTCAAGAAGTGCCGCCGTGGCAAAGGAGGATAAGGAGGCAATAAGTGCAACAACATTGGCCATCAAGTGGGTGGACGAAGTCTTGGCTCTCAAGGACAAGTACGACCGCATATGGCAGTTGAGTTTTGAGGGAGATAAAGCAATGAACACCGCCCTCAGTCGAGCTTTCTCGAATTTCATCAATGATTTCCCGAGGTCACCTGAGTACATGTCATTGTTTATTGACGATAATTTGAAGAAGGGGTTGAAGGGTAAAACGGAAGAGGAAGTCGACCAGGTATTGGACAAGGCTATCACTCTATTCCGATATATTGCAGACAAGGACATCTTCGAGAGATACTACAAGAAGCACTTGTCTCGAAGGTTGTTGATGGGGCGCTCCGTCAGCCACGACGTTGAGAAGCAGATGATCGGCAAGCTGAAGTTAGAAGTTGGTGTTGCATTTACCTGCCGAATGGAGGGTATGTTCAAGGATATGAACATCTCAGAAGACCTGACGTCAGAATTTAAGAAACACAGACCTAGAACCAGTGAAGGTGGGGAAGCGGTAAGCACAAGCACGGGTATATTAACTCGATCACGAAGTAACTGACAGAACCATCTAGAGCCAAATGGAGCTTAGTGTACATGTTCTTACACCTACATTCTGGCCGTTGCAAGCAATGGGAGGACACGAAGAGCAGCAAAATACATGCACTTACCCCCAAGAAATTGAAGAACTCCGAGAAGCTTTCACCAAGTTCTACCTAAACCGACACTCTGGTAGGAAACTACAGTGGCAAGCAAATATGGTAGGTGGCCCTTAACTACTTTATAGGAGATACGAGACTTACCCGAGATCAGGGAACGGCGGACGTCAAGGCAGTCTATAGTGGCAAAAAGCTCGAGGTCAATGTGTCAACATATGGCATGGTCATACTGCTTGCGTTCAATGATGTCCCACCTGGGGGGTCATTGACATTTGAGGTATGTCTAGCATTTATTACAATAAAATTTAATGCTCATGCCAATACAGGAACTGAAAACAATAACATCTATTCCCGAAAATGACCTTATTCGAAATCTCCAATCACTTGCTGTTGCTCCTAAAACCCGTTTGCTTAAAAAGGAGCCCATGTCGAAGGATGTCCGCCCTACGGATCGTTTCTACTACAACGAGAATTTCCAATCCAAGTACCTCCGAATAAAAATTGGGGTTGTCGCCAACCGCGCTGAGACGGAAAAGGAGAGAAGGGAGACGGGGAACAAGGTTGATGAGACAAGGGCACATCAGATTGAAGCAGCTGTCGTGAGAATCATGAAGTGAGTCTAGGTTCTACCTAAATCCATCAGTTGGGTGCTGACAGTTGGTGTTTCAGGCAACGCAAGCAAGCCGTGCATGGCGACTTGATGTTGGAGGTCATAAACCTGCTAAGTAATAGATTCAAGCCGGACCCTACGATGATAAAAAAGAGGATAGAGAGTTTGATGGAGAGGGAGTATCTAGAGAGAGTGGATGGAGAACGTCAAACTTATCGATACTTGGTGAGTTTTCTGACCAATCGAAGATACTTCTAGCCATGTGACTAACTGATGCTGCATATCAAGGCCTAAATTTGGTCATTCCTATCATTTTATAATAGTTCTGTTTATGTATGCTTTCGTCGCTAGTACATTCTTCCCGCTTCAGGCTTCAGGCCGCATGTAGTAGGTATTTTGTTTCCCTATTCAGCAGCATTGTTGGGATTGGTTATATTGGCGTTGTAGTGGACACAGCGTTATTGGGAGGCCTTGCCATGAGAAAGCAATAGGATTTTGAATACATTATGCAGTTAGGTCTACCTGTACCGTATATAACGTTAGAGTACAAAACCTAGTCCGGTTGGCACAAGCTCTCGTAACAAAACCAGTTCGCAAGTGTACCTATATGTAGCATAGTTCGTTCGGGTTGCTCGGCCTGATCCTGATTGATAAGATAACTTTAGAAACTTCCAAGGCCTTCTGTTTGGGCTGATTGCCCGGATCGCATCGCCAAGGACTGTATCACGTCAAAGGGCAGCGCTTGGCGCGAAGCGCTGCCCATCCAACCAGACTAGGACTATCCATCTGTCCAGTTCGTCACCCGTGAACCTTTGTCTTGCACGACTTTAGGTACTTACAACAACTTACGCTCGACCATCGCCCCGTTCTTCATTCGAAAAATTATTTCCCAAGAAACGAGAAAATAATCCCGGTCTTTCTGATCAAGATATGAACCGTGGTGGCAAGCTTGCCCCGGAAGTCCAGAGAGCTTTGTTTGTCAAGAACCTGAGGTTAGTTTGGGAGCTTCGTGGGTGGTAGATCTGCCGAAGATTCTATCAGCCCCTTTCCTGTCCTATTGCCCTCTCCATATCTGATCGATGTTTCTCAATCCACTGGAACGCGGTGGTTCCATTCACGTGGTTGATCCTAGCTTAAACTTCGTCTCGGGTGGAGCTTCTGCTAACTGGTGATGTGGTCATGTAGCTACAACGTCTCCTCAGAGGAACTCTTTGACCTATTTGGGAAGTTTGGGCCCATCCGGTAATTGCTCCTACGTCCCTCGTTCCATGTCCCTGGACTTTTTGGGCCCAACATCTCGGAGATGGAGGCGGGCGATATCTCGATGATCACCCGTGCGGCAGGCCGTAGCGGAGATGGGTGGCGTGTGCTTTTCTTGGGGAAACCGTTTGGGCAAGAGAAAGCGGAGGGCATAAAATTTGTATTTGAGTGTTTGCTGACGGGGAGCTGGAACTTCTAGACAAATCCGTCAAGGGATAGCGAATAACACAAAGGGCACGGCGTTTGTGGTCTACGAAGATGTTATGGATGCGAAGACTGCATGTGATAAGTTGAATGGGTTTAACTTCCAGAACCGCTACCTAGTTGGTGAGTTACATTCAGAAAAAATAATTGGTTGAGGAGGGTTGAAATTGCCATCAAGACATGGGCTCGATCTTGCTTGTGAAAGCCACAGTCTTAGGTTGACAATTTTTTGTTCTTATGCATGCAGTGTTATACCACCAGCCAGAAAAGATGGCCCGACAAGAGCAAGATCTAGCCCAGCGGCAAGAGAACCTAGAAAAGCTGAAAAAGCAACACGGTATCGATTAAAAGGGTACTGCAGTTCCATAGCGGGGGGGGTCGTGAGAGTGGGGGTTTGGAGGATCGCTGGCCCCCGCTGGAACGGGGAGTGGTTCGCGTTGGATGGGGTCAGATGGGTGAGCAGGCGGCCAGGCAGAACTTTGTTCTTCTTGTCATTTGCCCTTGAGTCTGCGTTTCTTTTACGATGATTTAGCTTATCGATTACTTGGTTTGAAAGTGTGTGATGGATAGGGCGCAATGTCCAGCCTCTTGCAGCAAGGCACATCTCTTACCCTACTCCTCCTTAACTCTTTGTTTTACTTCTATGACTTGTGTTAGTTATTCTTACTTCTTTGACTCTTGTCTTGTTAGTTCTTTCTCACTATTCGGTTTATTGGCAATCAATACAAAACGATATTACTCGTTCAAGATCTCGAAAGGGGATCTTGATATATCCCAACTCACCCCTCTCCCCAGGTAGAGTGGCTACCTCATCTACCTCTTGGGGCTGTTCAACCTATCAATCTTGTTTTTTTGTTCCATCAGCGGTAACTCTAAACATCATCATTACTGCAGCCGAGGCTGTTCTTGTGACATCTCCACTAGAAGCTTAAGCATGTATGTCCATATATACATATATCACCCCCCTACTTCCCCCACCCAATAATACCCCACATATCACGCATTGAACATTCATCTCCATCTATGATCTCTGAACCCGATCGATATAGGTGTTCTAGATCTTGAGGCTTTGTAGCGTTCCCCCAGTCACATAACGGGTATGTGAGACAGCCCAGAATAAGTAATTACATCACGGCGGACTGCTTCTGCAGTTGCATATCCCCCACCCAGAATGAAGTGAGTTCTTGATGTTTCTTTTGATAGTGTTCCGTTGGAAGCCGCTACCCGAGGCGGTGTAGCGACCTGAGTGGGGAATATCATGAGGTTCGCCGTTTGCTGTGCAGGAGGTGGCTTACATGTATACTTGCGTTGTGAAATTGTTACTTTTTCTTTTTCTCCAGTGGTGGTGGATCTGGAATTGCTTTTTGGTATTTCCTGTTGGTACATCCGAGGTTGAGTCCCGATGAAAAAGTGCCAAATTCCCCTGGAGAAAGAACCATCCAGCTAGTGCTTCAAGGTCTGTATGCGCCCCACGGGTCCCTACGCGTCCGGTGCAGGCCACTATCCACCTGGGTAATTCCACCTACCTACATACTTAGTATGGAAACGCGAACGACGTCCATGGCATCCGCGGAGCTCCACACCGCGCGTGGGCGGAAGATGCCGGGGTGCCTTCCGGTACTTGGAAGCATGGGGGTGTGGAGGGCAATATGGGGAATTTGCGATCGGCAGGAATTGAAATCCCACGGCATGCACCCCACACTGCATTTACCGGTCCGGCATAGACCCATGATCGATGAACCTAGGATGAAACCCAAAAGTTTCAGAACAAAAATTTCAGGTAATCTTCAAGTCATACATATATATCGCTATGGCGAGGCGTTGGTTGGGTGAAGTGCTTGACTTACAACTGATACAAGTGTACGGTAAGTCTCGTGCCCAGAAACAGTGACATCTCACCTAAGCCTCACTGCTTTACGGTGACAGATAACTACTGCATACGGCAGGTCCTTCCAATGTCGATGTTTCCTTTTCCGGAAATGAAAAATATAGGTGTAACTTCAATTTCACAAATCCACGATCTAACATCTTCAAACTCGATCGCGATGAAGCATGAGCAATCTCGAAATAAAAAGGAATATAGCAGAGCGGAAGCAGTTTCATTTCCAATTTGACCAGCTAACAACTTCATGGCATCATGGCCCGCTGCATGTGCCGAGATCCATTACCTGCCAACACTCCCTAAAAAAGGAAACAAGAATAGAAGAAAATAACAAAAGTCCAAGTGAAGTATGTAATAGAACGGATCACGGAAATATAGTAGCGATTGTTAGTTATATCCAGACTATAAACGAGTGACAATGGTATCTAAACTCCCACTCATGATATCCCACAAAAAAAAAGCAAAGCAAATACATGTAAGGACTACAATAAACTATTAATTTTCCAAGACCAAGCGAGAACACCCAAAGCAAAACAAGAGACGGAAATAAGGCCTAGGCTATGTGCTGCTGTATTTTGTGTCGATGTATCGAAAAAATCAAAGAACTCCCAGGACCGATTTATGACAATTGCGCCGATATATGTAGATGGAAACTTTGAAAGAAACATTTGCCATGTGAGAGTGCGGGTGTTGATGTATTGCGGGTTTGTGTTGAGTGAGTTTGTGTATGTGGTGTGAGATGGAAGCCCCAGGCTATTCGAATGCTTTTATAGCTATGATGTCCGTTAGTTTATGTATGAAAGCTGGATTGTAAGGTGTCCTTACACTGTGGGAGCCATCACACCTTCCTCCTCCGCAATTCAATGTTTATGATGACTCGGCGATGATTGAAGGGAAGTTGATCGGAGGGAACTGAGCATCCACTGGAGATGGAGGTGGGGCAGGTGGAAATGGCTTATTGCCATTCACTGTGACAATACGGAGAGGAGCAAGGGCAGCGCAAGCCTTGACCGTTCTTGGAGACATTATGGATGTAATATGGAGGAGTTTCGAGGTAATCGAGAATGTAACTGACGACTCGAGAGACACTGAAGCCGAATGGCAATAAGGGTGAGGTAAAACCTGAGTAACTGTTAAGAGGCTTTTAGGATGAGTATCTTTGATTTCTCAGGAACAGAGAGGGTGACGGGGTGCGTACAATCTTATATACCCGCAATGTGAATGTTGGTATACAGACCCCCGTGCATAACTTTACTTTAGACACGAAAATGCACCCATGGGCTCGAACGTAGAGGGGGAAAGATTGGAAAAAGAAAGGAAGGTGAGTCCGGCAGAACAGATCTCAACAACCAATCCACCTAGCAGTTAAGGAAATTAGCAATTGAAAAAGCCTGGGGGAATGTGGGTAATGTTTCTCACAGTATTAACAGACAGAATGGCGCCGCCAGACTGGTTCGGTAACGACAAGGAGCTGCCAATCCCAGATCACCTCATTAAACAAACCAAGCGTGCATTGAAGCTGCAAAGTTGTTGTAACAACGCACGTGCACCTAGCATTGAGCATGTTGAATTTCCGTCTTTCACTAAATTAGTAATTACCTCCGCGCGACCACTCCCCCACAGTTTCTTCACCGTTAAAGATCTCTGATTGGAACCAAGATCATGGTACACACATGCGATGCTCCTCAACCGCGTTTGCATGTGCATAGGCGGACACCTCGTGGAGGGGCTACCTCGTGCATCGTTAGACAAACCAAAAACTGTGGGTAATTTTGACTAGCGCCATGTGACCCGGCGTGAGTTTGGTGCTGCGGCTTGCGCCAGTAACTCGAGTATGGGGACGTCTCTATGTACATGCAGAATGCTAGGGTCTGCACTGGGAGAGAACCCTTAAAGCGCATGATAGTGGAATGAAGATACATAAAGTATGAAGTAGTACATAGGTATCCCGCCAAGCAAAGTAAAAAAAAACTCTGCGTGCAACCTGACCATAGGTCTGCTAGCAATTCTGAAATTACCGGTACTGTATTGCTCATAGGGTACCTGATAATAGCTCAACTGTGCCGCTGTATCTCTACTTAGAGCATGAAATCGGTTTATGGCTTCAGATTTGTACGAAAACTTCCGAAGGTGAGGTAGTTCCATGAGAATTCTAGCGGGCTTCCATAATCCATGAAAGTGTGGGCTCCTGGCATTCATCCAAACAACCATGGGGAAGTCGAGGGGAGGTTGAATGTAATTTCGGGGTGTCTGGTCAATCCCCGTCCTGTCTCCTATGGAAACAACCGTTTGCCTTGAAACATTCGGGGGGACCGTCCAGCATGGAAGGTGGATATTCAGCCTCGAAAATTGGCCCAGTTTACCACGGCCTCCCTGGTTACCTTCATGGTCCGTAGTGATATTTATAAGTGAAAAAAAATATACATCGCACTTCACCAGACACCTGTTTAGGGTCCCCCGGCATCTTGTAGATTGTTTGAAATGCATAGGGTCGGGTTTCTGACGATAGTTGTCCTGTAATTTCGAATCCTAGAGCACAAAAAACCAAGATGACCTTATGAGAAGAAAAAATTCCTGTCTACCCACATTTTTATCTCTGTCTCAGAAACGAAGAGTTCCACACATTGTCGTTCGTTCTGGTTGAGTGAGGTGTGGCCAGCGGCTGCATAGATATGTTGCTGTTTGTCATTGTTTCTCTGCGTTTGTAAACAAAATGACAATGAACAGACAGCAGTAATTAAACCGCTTGGTTGGTGCACTGTTCTCTGGTCAATTCTGGAATACCGCTTAACAACAACGTGAGACTCTGTAACGTAAGTAGTTGGGGGGTGCAACTGAAGTCCTTTCTCCACGGTAGAGACTTAGCAACGGCGGAGGTTGTAAGACATGAAGGATACCGGTACTTGCGCTAGACTACGGTACTTGGGTGATGCCTCAGACTGAATTCCAAAGTGATCTTCCGATGGATTTCCGCACTTGGCATTAGTGATCGACACATGGTGCCCCTCCCCCACCACACGCGTGCGCAAATTGATCGAGCAAGGCGCCAGACTACCAACCAAATTGCGGTGAAGACAAACTGTGATGATGAGGCGAGAAGAAGCACGATGTTTCTGATGGGGTCGGTAAGTTGTGTGGGTTGGCCCTGGAAGACGACGGCCCTGAGAAAACTCCAGGACCCTGAAATGCATACAGAGCCGGTGTAGCGGAACCGAGTGAGTTTTGAGGGATTTGCTTGAACCCTATGGGCTCGGTCTTTAAATGCATGACATCGCAACTGATGATCTCTGATGGGTACCATATCTGATGAGTGGAGAAAAGTGACGACAGCATCTGTTGGTCAGCACAGAGCTATCTTGGCCTCAAGCTAAGCGGCGGGGTCTAGTCTATCCCCGCGTATTGAACGTAGCTCCAGCTTCTTCGATGTCCTCGTCTGCTGTAACTCCCCTTGGCTTCAATTACAAGCCATAAGGGGTCTCGTCGATAGTTATGAGACTAAGTAATTGTAGATAGGCCCCAAAGTCTGCAACACAGTTATAGGCAGTACCTGCGCCCCCCACAAGACAGACTACTTCTGACCCTCAAGCCCCCACGTTAAGTTGAGCAGCCTTGGTTTCAATACGGCCTTGTCCCACTTTACCCACCCTGGCGAAACATTTCCAACAAATCCACGCAGCTAGACAGCTAGCTCCAGAAGAGACTTCATAAACTCGCCTCCAAAGCCTTTGTGTTTTCAAACCACTATTAGCACTCCAGCAGGAAATCACTTGGCTACCAGTAACGTGGGTCCGCAGGCTCATCACCACTACCCAGTTCATCAAGCCTACACTCACCCTTACAACCAATTTCAACAGCAATATGCATCATCTCACAGTTACAAGGAAGACCCCGAGCCGGAGAGGTACAGCTTCTCCTATATTCACTCCCTATTTTACCCTACCAATGGGGATATCTGAGCTCAGGCTAGAGGTAGAGAACCAGCAGCTAACTGGACGAATCAGGCTCTATGCATGATGTCCCGAAGGAGCTTATGGACACCATACACGAGCTCGAGAAGCTCTTCTGCGTGGATATCAACAAAATGCATGTAATTGTGAACCGTTTTGCGTCAGAGCTTGAGAAAGGTAAGATCGTTGTGCCTAGTTAAGGGACTTTGCATTGACCGGCCTCCAGGACTATCAAAAGAAGGTGGTAGTATTGTAAGCTTGCGTTCCTCCATGCCAGACACGCAGCTCGCTAAGAGATTTAATCTAGCCTATGAACCCCACCTGGGTCATCGGGTACCCAACAGGAGACGAATGTGGAACTTACCTGGCACTGGATATGGGAGGGACAAATCTCCGCGTTTGTGAAGTCGAGCTCCCAGAAGAGAAAGGCCAATTTGAAATTTACCAATCGAAATACCGACTGCCAGATGAAATCAAGGTCGGGGATAGCGACCAACTATGGGACTACATGGCAGAGTGTGTCAAGCAGTTCCTTATTGCCAATCATGAGAGTGAGGACTTGAGCAAGTTGCCAGAAATGCCATTAGGGTTCACTTTTTCATACCCATGCACACAGAATGCTATCGATCACGGTATCTTACAGCGATGGACGAAGGGATTCGATATTGATAATGTCGAGGGTCGAGATGTCGTCCCACTATTTGAGGATGCCCTGCAAAGAAAGGTATGATTGACTTGAAAATTGCCACCTGATCTAGGCTTATATAGGAAATAGGGTGTGCCAGTTAAGATTGTAGCTCTGATCAATGATACCACTGGAACTCTTATTGCATCTGCATACACCGACGATACCACAAGGATAGGCTGCATTTTTGGCACTGGCTGCAATGCTGCTTATATGGAAGAGGCCGGATGTATCCCCAAGCTTGAGCACATGAAGCTCGACCCCAAGCTCCCCATTGCTATCAACTGTGAATGGGGTGCGTTCGACAATGAGAAGCTCGTGCTTCCCCGGACAACATACGACGCCCATATCGATAAGACTTCACCAAGGCCAGGCCAGCAGCTGTTTGAGAAGATGGTTGCAGGACTGTACTTGGGAGAGATCTTCCGATTGGTACTTGTAGACTTGCACAGTAACGTGGATGTCCATTTGTTCCAGGGTCAGGATATTTCCAAGTTGAAGTTGGAGTTTTCGCTTGATGCGTCCTTCCTGTCTGACATTGAGAAGTGAGCAAACAAAGTCTCATATCTAGAGAGCTCCTAGACTAACATTATTCACTCCACAGCGATCCTTGGGAAAACTTGATGGAGGTCCAGTCCTTGTTTGAGAAGCAATTGAAGATCTCCACCACTGAGCCTGAGAGGAAGCTGATTCGACGATTGGCCGAGTTGATCGGAATCCGTGCTGCTCGCTTGTCTGCCTGTGGTGTTGCTGCAATTTGCAAGAAGAAGGGCTACACTTCGTGTCACGTTGGTGCTGACGGTTCTGTCTTTAACAAGTACCCACATTTTCAGGAGAGGCAGGCTCAGGCGCTCAGAGAGATTTTCAACTGGGGTCCAGAAATCAAGAACGACCCTATTCAAGTTGTTCCTGCCGAAGACGGTAGTGGTGTTGGTGCTGCGCTCATTGCGGCTCTCACATTGAACGTGCGTCTCACTTCCTCTTGGACTCATTTCTTCATCACATTCTCTCATATATGTTACTAACTTATACCACCTTTGAAATTCTCAGCGTATCAAACAAGGAATCCACGCTGGTGTCAACGTGAAGCGCAAGAACTCGCTCATCCCAGTAGCGAGCAACCAGCACACCTTGGCTGGTAAGTCGAGCTAGATTTCTTATCTGCACTTAAGACTTCCTAGATTGCCTTTTAATCTCACTATCGTCGTCGGTTGCTTTGGCACTGATGTTTATACTTGGATGCGAATAGAGGGTCACGAGTTCCATATTGCAGCAAAACCAGAGTAAAGCGTAAGCTAGAGTTAGGGAATATGGCTAGGGAATATCGGTTTTCGGGTTTTGTTAGAGATAACTTACGATGGATAGAAAGAGGTGGGAGGATAGGATCTGGGATTGCATGCTGGGCTCCTTCCGGTTTAAGTATTAGTATCTATATCACGTGATTATGTTATGTTCATGCAAATAAGTCGATGATTCTTGTCTTCACGTATCTTGCGCATAAGAAATCCAATCATGAACCACCGCAGAGTTTGAGCTATTGTCATTGGGATTGTCAGAGGGTATTGGTGTTGCATTGAAATTATATCTGCATGAATTCAAAATAAAATAAAAGAGCAGGAGCTGCGCTTCCACATATCATCTTTTTCATATTCCTTTTCTTTTCTTCCTTCTTACCCACCAACAATCTTCTACTTTCCAATCCTTACATCAATCTGCCCCAGCAAGAAACTAGCAATAAACAGCGCTCCTACACCCACAGTAACAATCAATGGCTTTCGTAGAAGCGCAGTCTTGGGGTATGTATAAGTCACAATGATTTCCTTTCCTCGTGCAGTATCATCGACGAGGTTCTTGGAGTGGAGCACGATAGTTGGGCGGCCGATGGTGTCCATGTAAGTTTGATGGCGATAGCGCGATTCTTCGACGATAATTCCCTCAGGATGTGAAATAGCGACGTTACTGTAAACAAGCGTTAGTTGTGCCAAGGGGTAAGGTAGGCATGGGAAAACTTACGTAGCGCCTTCAGGAAGGATTACCCTGAGTTCAAAGTCCTCATAGGTAATATATTCGGTTGGCCCTTGCATAAATGGAACTTTGAGAACATAGTCCTCCCCACCGGCAACTTTCTGTTTGAGATACCTCCCCAGGTCATTATTCCACCCAACAGTGAAGGTATAGTTCCATCCACCCATCAGCGGGAATCGTGGTTTGAGCTCAAGATGAGCCTCACGGGGGTTTGAGCGGAAGCGGGAAGTCGTCACATTGCCAATTTCATCGGTATAATACACATCTGAAGTACCAGGGTGAAGGGGGTATGTAAGCTGCTTAAGTGCTGCAGTAGGATGGTTATAGTATGATTTAGCAGTCCACATCTGACGGGAGAAGTTGTCCTTGAGCTTTGCGCCCGCGTTGGTCATGACGTAGCGTTCTTCCGTGGCGAGGTTGCCGCCCCAGTGGGAGACTTCAACGTCTCGTTCTAGCCTGTTGACGTGGATGATTGGGTTGGTATAGTCGTACCTGAGGACGATTGTGTTCTCTTTCTCCTCCGGGATTGGGGCGCTGTAGGGGCCATAGGTGAGGGAGTTTCCGGTCTTTTGGGGATCGACGCTGCCGTCGGGGAGGTTGGGGAATTGAGTGAATGAGGCGATCTCGGCCGAGGGGAAGCGAAATTTGGTCTTTTGCTTGTCGGTGGGATAGGCGGAGGGGGTGTATCGCAGGCCGGTGTATTGGAGGTATTGGGAGTCACCTTGGGCGATTTCTTTGGGGACTGGGGAGAGGGTAGAGGTTAGGATGGTGACAATTTGGAGGGTGTAAGATTGTGAGGGCTTGAGGGGTTTTGTGAAGAGGATGCGGTAGTAGGCGGTTGGACTGCTTCGTGGGTCTCCGGTTAGTCGTCAAGTTTCCGCAGGAGGAACAGCTCTTTGCGGCCTGAACTCACCTGTCATTGGACTCCACCAGCTTCGCCTCAAAATCCCCCAAGTTCCCCTTCTTGTCCCTGGCTTCAATGGAGCTTATCTTCGGTACTACATCCTTCGCAAATGAAACGTAATACTCTTTTTGCGGCTCTTCCGAGACATTCTCAACAATCACAGCAGTCGTTTCCTTGACGTATGGTCTTGACAGGTCTATTGTACGGAGGAGATTGCTATTTTTGAAGACCTGAGGGGGGGTGAATGCCGTAGCCGAAACTAGCGATGTGGTGAGGGTGAGGAGGCCCAGTACTCCTCGGGATAGTGAGAGACGCATCGGGGGATTCACCCAGCAGGAAACACTGGCTCGGAATTACTCTGAATACCCGGACTATTCGTTCGGGCCAATTGGGCCGGGTGGATGGTGATGTTGTGGGTCGTGGGAATGTTGGGGGGGGTTGGGAGCTTCAATGGATGGCCGGCCGGAGCTACTTGTACCCATTCGCATATATCTGGCGTTTTCAAGGTAACATTGCGTGGAAGTCTTGGCGGTCGGCAGCTGCCGAATACGACAGGGTGCGGGATGCATAACCTCACCTGCATGTACTCGAACGGCTCATAATATCATAGCTCCATATATTTCTCCACATATTCCTGACGAGATTGTTTACTGTGTTGATACTTTGGCAGATACAAGGGAACTCCAGATTACTCTTATAGTCAAAACACGATTAGCAAAAGGCAATGGTGTTGTTGCGGAACCTAACAAGGCTGTCCCGTGCTGGGGCTTCAGGCCTACTACACGGCGTTCAGAGGAGATCATTGACGGTGGCTTCGTCTCCTCTGACAAAATTCTTCAAGGTATCAGAAGAAGTCCGGGCTGCTCTCAATGCTCGTAAACCAGGTGAATCTGCTTCACTAGGATGGAAATCAAAACTTCTGCTGACCTCCGGGCTTGCATACAGTGGTAGCACTCGAGTCCGCCATATATACCCATGGTAAAATCCATTTGCAATCTCTTCGTAGTAATCTAGCTGCTAATACTCCTATAGGGTTCCCATACCCTGAAAACGTAGCATTGGCCCAAAATGTAGAAGGGCAAATACGCAAATACGGTGCTGTCCCAGCTACCATCTGTGTCCTAGATGGGGTGTGCAAGGTGGGGCTTGATAGCAAGGAATTGGTGCAAATGGCAGAGGCCTCGGGGAAGAAGAACACCTTGAAGGTGTCAAGAAGAGATATTCCTTACCTGACCGGTATGGTACGTGCTCGTAGTGAGGTTTAACTTTTCACTAGGCAAAAGTATGGCATTTTCTCATAAGATATTGGAACGCAGAAGCTAGCGGGCAAAAATTTCAATGGAGGTACAACGATTGCAGGTACCATGATTTTAGCTCAGATGGCTGGGATCAAGGTGTTTGCTACTGGTACGGATCCCACTTTATTACCACCCCCAGGGCAATGATGCTAAGTGGGGGGATTAATACTGGTAGGCGGGCTCGGCGGTGTCCATCGTGGTGCAGAGAGCACAATGGATATCTCTGCGGACCTTACTGAACTCGGCAGGACAAATGTTGCCGTCATCAGTTCCGGTTCAAAAGCTTTCCTTGATCTTGAGAAAACTCTAGAATACCTCGAAACGCAGGGGGTTCTAGTATCAACTTTTGGAAAACATGGGGAGAGTGTAGAGTTTCCGGCATTCTATAGTAGGGGCTCCGGGCTACTATCACCGAATGTGGTTGAAACTGTAAAGGAGGCCGCCGTCATAATTCGTACGTTTCCACTCCAATAATTGGGAGCTATAGCTACGGGATGATAGGATTGACCGTGCCAATAGACGCCAGCCATACACTAGGGCTCACTTCCGGGCAACTGTTTTGCAACCCCATTCCCAAGGAGCACGAAATACCCATGTTGGAAATCACTGCAATAATTACAGAAGCCGTGGAGAAAGCACGACAGGAAGGGGTCACAGGGAAGGACAATACCCCATACATATTAGCGCGAATCAAGGAGAAGAGTGGAGGAAACAGTATCCCCGCCAACAAGGCATTGGTGATGGATAATGCGAGGATGGGGGCACAAGTAGCAGTGGAATTGGCTGTGTTGGAAACGTTGGTGGGCCGGATTGGTTTTTAATTGATTTTCTGCGGGGTTTGGAGTATGGATTGAATGGGCTAATTTTGGATGAGAAGGCTGATGCGGGGTGTATATATAGTGTAGATAACCTAGCCAAGTCGAAGGCGGGAGCCTTTATGCCCTCAGCCCCCACTGCTACCCTTCCCACGCCACCATCAAGCCCTCAGCTAAGCTCAAGCCCAAGCCCTCTATTTCCTCCGCCTCCGCCTCCCCCCCCCCCTAGCAGCACATCTTTCTGCATTGAGGAAGCAGACAAGGGTAAAGCCGACCTTCTCATTATTGGGTCTATTGCCGTCGACTACACCTGTACTTACTTCCCTAGCCATTCTTCCCCGAAACCCTCTCTAGCTACCTCCAACCCCTCCGCCATCACAGAAACGATTGGAGGAGTAGGATATAATGTCTTCACTGCTGCAGACATGTATATTAATGGCCCTCCCACTGGTACCTTTGTTACCTCCACCACGCTACCCCCAGGCCCGAAGGTCCGCCTTATCACCACCCTCAGCTCTGACCTCACAGGCCAGGCTCTCCTATCCACTCTAAAGTCTCGCAGGGTAGATACCAGTGGAATCCTCGTGCGTGACACATCCGTGGGTATCAGTACAGCAAGGTATATTGCCCTGAATGATGCTAAAGGGGGTCTATTCACCGCCGCAGCAGACATGCGCATCGTGGAGGAGATAGGGGCGGAACATTTACGGAAGGAGGTTGAAAGGGCAAAGCCCAAATGGGTGTGTATAGATGGCAACCTCTCGCCCCAGGCAATTACGGAGGTTGTGAGGGTTTCCCACGGGGTTGGGGCAAAGGTGGCCTTTGAGCCTACCAGCACGCAGAAATCCACGAGGTTATTCGGTCCCAGTGGGCTTGGAGTATACCCAAATAATAGAGTACACTTAGCTGCACCGAATGAATATGAGCTTAAGGCAATGTGGGAGCATGCAAAGGATGCGGGATTTTTGGAGGAGATGGACTGGTTCAAGGTGGTCGACTCGACCAACGTCGACAGTCTGTTTAGAAATTGTAAGTTACCTGTCTGCTTCTTACCTCATGCCCTACTGATCTATTTATACTAGCGACCGAATTCCTCTGCCAAACCCACAAACTCCCAAGCCTACTTGAACAAGGTCTAATTCAGCAAGCCATCAACCTCCTTCCATATATCCCCACTCTCTTTGTTAAACTAGGTGCGAAAGGTGTGCTCTCTCTACATCTTCTTCCCCCGAATTCCCCACAGTCCCCACCTTCTCCTACCTCTATCACGACTATAGGGCGTCCTGGTACTGCTACTGGAGGTGTCTGTGTGAGGTACTTCCCTGCTGCAGAACAAGTCCCGGGAAGCGAAGTGGCTAGTGTGAATGGAGTCGGAGATACATTTTTGGGAGTTCTATTGGCTAGGATCGCAGAGCTTGAGCTTGCTGGAAAGCAGGTGGAATTAGCCGAGCAAAGGGTACTGGAGGATGTGGTTGGGTTGGGACAGAAGGGGGCAGTGGAGACATTAAGGAGTGCAGAGGCGGTCGGGAATGGGGTTGGGAGGTTGAGGGTAAGGTAGTGATGAAGACGACAGGTGGAGGTCTAGAGTAGGCAGCGGTTTCTCTAATGTTAATGTTGATGAAAGAGGATAGTGATATATTTACTTTGTCTTATTTCTTGGGACGTAAAGTATTCATCTCACATTATTGGCCAACCCGCTCTGAACTGTTCTTGTACTAGTCGTAGTATGAGAGATGCATTTCATAGCCAGGGCATGTTTACAATGGAGTTATCTAGTGTCTAGGAGCGAAATATAACTAACGTGAGTAAATGTACGATGTTAAATAGTGATATTGGGACCCATATCTTTGGAGAGGGAAAAAACGAAAGGCACCCCAGGAAATTCGAACCCGAAGAGGCACAAAAACGAATAGCCAAGACATAATTGAGTGATATAATCAATCATAAATTAGCAACTTGGCTGAAGGGGGGCAAAGAAGATGGCATATAAACCGTTTGTTGGTGGTCTGGGGTGGATGTGTAAGCAGTACTAAGTATGCTGTGGTGTGAACAACGTGAGTAAATGTGCGATGTTTAATATTGGGTGTGTGAAAATTGAAAGGCACCTAGGGAATTCGAGCCCGAGGCCAAAAGAATAGTATGACGAGCCAGTCTGGGACTCGATTTGGGTACTGTACATAGGGTAGCTATAGAAGTATGCCAATATAGCCATCGGAGATGACGTTTTCCTCTATAGCCTTAGCCAGTCGCATGCATATATTTTATATTTGGACTTTAGGGCGAATGGTAATGGGCCGAAGCTAGTTATCCAGAATTGCTGGTATGTACTATTGTCTCATACCCAAGGCATGAAGTTAGCCAGTGTCTAGAAGCAAAACTAAGGGTGTACTCCTTAGTATTCATGATCAACGTAAGTACAGTTACAATGTTAATCAATACCGCAATATCTCGCGAATACAAGAGGGGTTTGTTATACGGACCTGTGCTGTACAAGAGCTCGAAATTACCTGTCCCCAAGTTACCCTGAGCCCCGGATAGTTCAGGCCCGGGTCCCTTTTTTTTGGTGAACTCAGTACTCGTGCGCACCCCAATAAGGGACAGACCTTGTATCAAGTCTAGACCTTCAGCACACGCCATTCAGAATAGATTTGGCGGCAGATTAAGAGGAGTATAGGCTATAAACTAAGCCGGCTAGTGGCTGAACGGGTTGGCAAAGAATGAGAGTATAAGCCCTCAGATAATGTGGGATTTCAACCGCATCGATGGCTCCGAGGATTTAGGCGTTCATATTAGGGACCTGCCAGCCTATTGCCCTACCTAGCCTTTACCTACAGAACCTACTCAAATGGCCACACCCAGAGAGCCAGATATTGATAGCACTATATCCAAGCTACGTGAGTGGGCCTCAGAGGGCAATGAGGGTGGTGAGCAGGATCAGAACAAGGGGAGGAAGGAGCAGAAGAGGAGGATGAGAATGGGGAGGTAAGAGACAATAGTAACCTTGAAAGAATTGATGATGTAGAGGAGCATGTTATCACGGCTGCAATCGGGTCGGTTTCTCTTATACGACCTGCGGAGGGTATTGTATAGTCTTAGCTTCATGTTTTACGTGTTCAGGGTAACACTTTCTTGTACAGGTCCATGATACTACATAGATATGGGCTGGCTGGAAATTGACTTTATATGAATGGGTACCCTCTTCAGGTGACCCTTCTTATTCACGAGATACTAGTTGAGTGTGTACATTTCTGGAGGAGGAAAAATTAATAACACTCCAGGGGATTCGAACCTAGGCTAAAAGGTACAAAAAATAAATAGCCAAGGCATAATTGAGTTGATGTAATCAATCATGAGTTAGCAAACTTGGCTGAAAAAAGACGTGCCTGTTTGTAGCCTGGCCTTGGCATAGAGTTAAGATTAGTACTACCAGATTAGTAAAGTGAGAATTCTAAGTTCTGTAGTATCTTTTTATGCTTGGGCTATGGAGCTGAGTCATTACCCTGAATTCCAGGTTCTCCGATTGGATGGAAAGCAGCCTTCACTTCCATGAATATTTCAACTCCGTGATGTAATACTTCCCAATTAATTGAAGAGTTACCATAGCTTTAAAGGGCCAGGTTATAGAATATCTCTACACTGACTAAAGGAATGTGTGTGGTTTCCGTTGCCAATATTATGCACGCGTGCATGTATGCATGAACGTGTGGATCGGTAACCTGTATATATCGTCTGAACTTGTGATGTTGACCTATCTCAAAGTAGAAAAGGGAACATTAACATTAAGATCCTATCCTAGTAAAGCTGGGGAGGAGTGATGAGGTATACATATTGGTGTGCACAGAGTTATAGTATGAATGCGGAAATCGTTTGCAGTGCGGAAATCACACAAATACCTATGTATGATAGAAAGTAAGTGCATGTAGTTGAGGCATACACGTACTTATGTACGTACGTGAGTGGGAACGCGAAATTGGACCCGGATACAGAGGCTGGAAGCGAGGCTACCCGGGTATATAGATACCGATAATTTATCCAACGGAACCATCGAAAAGCTACGTATACGACCCAGACAAATCTATAGCTATAGCTGAACCCGATAACCACATAACCCCGTAACAAAGTCATATATGTGCATACATGTATACTCGGGTACCGGCCTGAGATGCACAGATAAGTAGTATACATTTTGTCTTGGCTTGACGGTAAACTCTGTCACTACCTAAACGGGTAATCGCAGAATGTTAGCATCCTAATCCGGTAGTGGTCACCTCTCCGAGCTGATCATGAAAAACACTAGGTATGGAACATCAGCTCAATATCGAAACATCGATTTAGTTTAACTTTCTCATTTCGAGCACAGAATGAGGCATCATGTAGACTTGAACAACCTAGCTGCTGTAAATTGAAACATTTGTGAGCCGACCTTCTGAAGGTAATTATGTGCCGGTAGGTAGATAAGAATTAGCTACTTATACCGTACTGGCACCAGTAATAATTTCAGGCTGAGGTCGAGGTGGTCCAGTGGTGCAGAACTAGGTTGAGGGTAATGACATACAGTCAGGTGGCAAAAAGAAGTGGACAACCCCCTGCATAGAGAGGCCCAAACGCTGCATATTTGAGACTTTTGTATGGGTTTAAGTGGATGACATACGTTGCATTTGTATGCAACGTCCACTTCTTTGCCACCTAGCTGTAACATACACACCTGCATCCTGCACCTCCGGGGACAGACATATCAATCTATTGGATGGCTCGGGCCGGCGCGTACAGTGCGTGGGGGAAAGTTACTACGCATCCCAGACACGCAAGAGACATGCATGCCGATGCCCATAATATGCAATAAAGGCCCTTCGTATGCCGCTCCATAGAACCTATATTTCAGGCTCAATAGCCCTCAGCGGGTGCCAATATAATCCCCCCAATGTGAAGCCCTTCTCTACAATTTGGTGACCCCCAAAAGCTTCATTTTGGGAGGTTTATGTAACCTTATGCATGCCTTGTACATCATTCACGCTAGCAGGTTGGCCTGAGACAAAAAGAAAAAAAATAAAGGGCGTAGTAACTTTCCCCCAGGCACTGTATCACCGCATCAACCAGAGTACCAATTAGATGCGATGAGCCGCAGAAATGTATGCATGCGCAGACACCCAGGTATCCTGCACATAACCGAGCATGTCACATCCCCAACGTCTGCCAGATATCCAATCCAGATTCATATAGCCAAACCATTAATTTTTAGACATCTCCAGGTACCTAATTTTTCAGCCAGATGTATGTAAATATACCACTTGCACGAAAACCCCCCCCCCAATAACAGGAAGAACAAAGAAACGCCGAAGAAAGGAGTGAAAACCAAGAACCGGTTCAGTTAGCCCAGAATCGAGAAAAAAAAGAAAACTACAAGAAAAAGAAACATTGAAGAAGCAGAAAATTGGTCGGGAAAAAAGAAAGTTATACAAACTCATTGTCACATGAAGACAAACACAAGATATTTGACGCATTGCGTTTTCTCTTGCAGGAGCCTCATCTCAGTGCCGGATTCAGGTGCTGTCCTGCCTTCTAGTTCTATCCCATGCTAGACCCTGATATAGAGCGATCAGTGGCTTTACTTCTTCTTTCGCCTGCTCTTCTCAAACATAATTCACTATTGAATTATTAATGCATTACAACCTACCACCCCAAGCAAGCAAACTAATGGGAATAACACGAAGTTTTATCCATGCAAATAAGGTTTGAGGGGGGGGGGAAACCAAAAAAATAGAAAGCCCTAGAAATGGCCATCAAAACCAACCCCCTATTCAGAATTGTCTTTTTCTTCCAGAGCCATGGCCTTGGCCGCATTGATATCGTGATGTCTTGTATTTCGTATAGCGAGAGGCAGGATCAAAAGTGATGATTGACCTTCGCTATCGGTTGACTTGGATGCGCAAAAATGCATCATGAAAAGAATTGCAACACAGAACACCAGGGACTTTGGTTTGAAATGCCCCAAATGACGCCGCATTTCCCTAGACCGGTATAACAGAAATTCGAACACCATCCCAAGAACAAAAGGTTCAAATGTTAACAGGAGCAAAACTTCCTGGTGGTGGAGGAAGCAAGTGAATATGATATGATAGCGGTGAGAATGACGGCATAGAATATTCCGAGAGGCTTGTTGAGTGGCTGTGCATTGCCTCGCCTCTTTGCCCACGGTTGAGTAAAATAAACTAACACGAAGCAAGTCGCCTCGAATCAAACAGCTTAGAACGCGAGGGAGGTTTGGTGTCGTTATAGCTGAGCGACCTCTTTCCGATGCTACTACTGTGGCCCCCACTATGGTCGTTCTTGTGGGTACCAAAGTGGTATGTCTGAGCCCGCCCCAACTTTGAACTGCGACGGAGCTTTCCCAATTCGCGTTCTCGTACTTCACGATGGGAAGCGTGGTCCATCTCCACGTACTCTTGGGGCTCACACCGATTCTTAAACTCGCTGAAGAATCCGCTGTACCCACCTTCCAAAATGTACACATCAGGATATGATAGTGCTGGATACCGATGCATGTTTATTTGGCGGTCAAGATTTCTGAAATGCATTGCCCTACAGAATTCAATTAGTATGTGATATCACGGAGTAGGAAGCAATAAGCATACATTCGAGGGGCTCTACAGGCCGAGAACTCGCAGTGGAATATAACCAATGTGTTGCCAGTTCTCGGCTCGGTGAAGAACTCTTTTTCAAGCGCCTCAGTGGTGTTAATGTTAATTGCTCCCTCAACATGACCACCCTGATACTCGTAACCAAAACGGCAATCGACAATAATATGTTCGTCATAGTGACCTGTGTACTTCTTATCGAGAACATCCGTTAAGACTGACTTCTTAATGCGCCTTAATGGATCATCCTTGACAGTATGGCAAGGAAGGCAGTGTTGTTCCCCCGGAGAACGATTTGCGGGAGAATCTGCAATAGGCGAGAGTTTGGGTACTGGAGTAATGGCTCCCTTGCTATCTGCCTTCTCTATGTTATCAAACATGCTCATTGTGCGGCGCATTTTGGGTTTTGGTCGGGCGGTGGGCCCAGTCCTTCGCTGAAGTGGTGCCACTGGCGATCCCTCAATGCTGCTGCTATTAAATGTGTGCTTGGGGGTAGTAGGCATGGGAGAATTTTCATTGAAGGTAAGCTTAGGAATAGCTTGAGTCGGAGAAGGTTGGAATGCAGTGCCTAATTTTTTCTCCTTTACAGGCTGAGGCGACCCGCAAGCAAATAGTTGCTCTAATTCCAGTGCCGAAGACTTGGACCTTGAGCCAAGAGTTAGAGCTGACCGCTCTTTGAAAATATTACCCGATTTGGTACGAAACGGTTGTCTTGACAACGTAGCTGATTTCTTCCGCCTGTAACTTTATCAGCAGGTTGATAGCAACGGAGCTAATATAGAGTCTTACTCAAGGAAAGAAGGCTTCTTCGGGGCCTCGGGAGCTTTAACAGAAGTTACTTCGGTACGAGGGGCTGGCGCAACTGGTGGCGGCGAAGAGCAGAGCATTCTGTCTTCAGGCAGCTCCGTTGTGGGAGAAATCATTGGTGACTCGGGGATATCAATGCATGCTATTGCTTTGTGCGGTAAGGGTAGGTAGTCCATGTCATCTGGGTCTCCTCCATCGACTACAGCCGGTGATGGTGATGATGGCATTGGAACTGTAAGTTTTTCTGCTGGCCCAGGTTAGCTTCCGTCATATACATGCGCCTCAGAACCAACAATACCTCGCTCAAAGGTAAAGCTGCTGAAGAGAGACCTTCGAGGGGTCGATATCTTTGGCCTATAATAAGTCGAGCATCAATCAGTACCCTATATCGGGAATAATGTTTTCCCTTTACTCACGTCTTGTCAATGTGAAAATTTTGAGAGATATCGGAGGCCAGTTCCGTAGTTGGAGATGGCGAGTCGATGAGTGCCTCGAGATCAAATTGAGGCTTCTCTCTGATAGGTTTATTTAATCCGAGCTTGTGAACAAAGGAACGACTCCCTTTGGGTCGAGCATAGGGTCCCATCCCAAATGACGGTGATAATGTTTTAGGCTGCAATGCAGCTAAAGGTGATGATCCTTCCATTGTTTACCGTCGTAGTAAATATGTTTTATAAATCAGATGTCGAGATACAATTCCGGGCCGACTTTTGTTTGTTGACGTCCTCAAGCTCCCGAGCAGAACAGCAACAAAACAAAACAACCAATCTCGAATACCAACAACGCAATCAATGTAGCAAGACGCAACAACACCCCAACACACGAGAGCTTTCTATTTCCTTTTGTTGGTAATATTCCCGATGCAGGATCCTGGGCCGTTCAATGGTCCAATTCGTCTGGTAAAGAATTGATAGATGTCCTCGCGTATTACCCCAATAGATCGACAACAGCAGTGAGGTGCGTTATCCAGGATGGATGTTAGTATTGTTGTCGAATCGGCTGGGAGGTTGATCCAAAGGTGTTGCCCTGTTAAGTTTGGAGAAGGGAAGAAAAGTCGTGGGCCCACGGAGGATGAAGTAGTGAGAGTCCAGAGAGCTTAGGAGGGATGCGGGCTGGTCTGGTTGTTGAGGCAACTTCGGGTTGCTTTGACAACTGAGATTGCACCTGTACCACCGTGTGAGATGCAAACAGGTAAGTAAGGCAAGGAGGAGTGCAGGGCCTGGTTGGGTAGAATTGTTGTGTTGTGTGCAGCCCTGGTCACCTAACTCGATATGAACCACCGGCACCCCGACCTGCACAATGTGGGTCCCCATAGTCAAGATTTGCTGAGGAAGGCCTTGGTACTTGGCGCACTTAAGAAAGACTCAAAGATGTGATTTGATTCACCACCTTGCCTAGTCCCAGTGCCGCCAGCGCTCAATTGGCTGGACTGGCTCCTCCCTCGTCGCTGATTTGTGTGGCATAGTTAAGGTACAGCATGCAGCTGCAGCACGATTGGACTGTTCCGCTAGCAGGGAAGAAGCAGAGATCATACCTAGCAGTTGGGTAGTCGGCTGGATGAAATCGGAGGGCATACTATGGGTATGGTACGTGAATACCTAGGTGCTTTCAGGTTTTGAGTTTTCGCTTCTGACAATTTCAGTCAAGAATCAAGATCCATCAATGGGAAACGACCGAAGGAAGCCAGAGACGTGGACGTTTTGTTGCGTAGGCATGTTCATACCTAGGCTCCGGATACATGTTGGTGGTGATACCTAGGGCGGGAGGGGCCATTGAAATATGCTATTTGCAAACGAGGGGCATGATCTGTTCCATGCTGGTAGTAGAGATGAGGGGATACATAGTTAAGTACTTGTCAACGTTGTGGCAACTATTACAGCGGAGACCCGAAATACCCCTCAGTTGAGCAAGAATGACATCGTTCCCGGTAGCCTCCTTCGACTGAGGTGAGACTTCCGTTGCGAATGCACAGCTTCAGCCCAATAAAAAAGGCCCAGTTCTGGAAGTTTGGCCCTGTGTGAAAAGACCCCATCCGCAATGCAGGCATCCATGGTTTTGCCCGGCCCTTCTCCTGCCTTCCGTCATATTCACGCAATGGCAGTACTAACGACACTTACTCAACGATCACCGCTATTTCCAAGGCAGCTTGTTTTGACTTCAGCTCCGTCGGAGATCGAGGGGGGTCAGAATTCGTGAAGAAAAATCCCTGCAAATCCGAACCAGACTAGGTACCTGTCTACGGTACCTACCATTGGCCGGGTGATAAAGCGAGTAACCATAGCCGCCAGAGACTGCAGCTGAATCGCTGATCGCTGATCACAGGCCGAATTAGGAATCTACCATTTCCCTCGAAAAGTTTTCGTAAGGGTAAAAAATATAAGATCTCTCTGACACGAAGCAGAGCAGTATTCAAAGTGTGCATAAGACGAAATAAAGACCCTTTCGCTGCTAGCAATCGACCGGAATACCGGTATATATGCAGTCCATCTTTCAATAGCGCACTTTCCGGCCGCAGGAACCCAACGACACTCATTCCCGGATCACCGGTCAGCACTAGAGGTGGTGACGAAATTTAAGACGCGGTCCAAACCACGGTGCGTACGCGCACTCACGTGACTACACAGGTTTCAATCGTCGGAGGGATGATATGAGAGTACCACATTCATATAGCGTATTGCTTATCTGCAATGAGATACGAGGGCTATGTCGACCTTCGTTGTCCCCTTGTAGCCTGACCCCTCGCAGTCCCCCTCTCTAGTACCGCAAACTATGAATGGAGCAGAACAAATAGCAATTGCTTCACCTAAGTACGGAGTCGGTACCTACCCAATTCCACATGTGTACATCTAAAGGTTCTGCCTTACTATCTTGTGTACCGTTAAGTGCCATGACCCTATTTCACTAGATTTTTGTGCCATATCCAGGTGGGTTATCTAATATAGTTAGCAGCCGGATAGGAAACTTGGGGTTTGAAATTTTCGAATCTCATCCGCTGGTTGGCTTCGGCGGTAGGACTTTCCGCCTCGGATCTTTTTTTTGCATGCTGGACGCAAGCTGCAAAGCTAACTGATAGACGCGATGTGTTGGGTCAATCCAGTCTTCTGGAAGCCTGAGCTCCAAAAGTTTCTTTTCATGCGATGAGCAATTGCGCATGTAGAAAACTTTCTTGCTGCATATTGCTTTGTTTGTTTATTTGTTGATTCCCGAGTACTAATACATCTCATCTATACTTATTTATTTTCTAGCTTTTGCCTCTTTGTTCCGTATGATTTAGATAAGAGTTTATTTAGCATCTGAACCTTCTATCCGAGCTTTTAGGCTTCCCGAATAAACATTCTAGCAACACGTTCGGATGGGGCAGATATGGTAGGGCACGGAGTCATGGCAACAAGCTCGGGTAAAAATAAGGAATGTAAAGAGACTTCGGATCGGCTGGCACCGCTATTTTATCTAACGCAGAATTTGAAAGTCTAACACTAGTATCGGAACCGGTCTAACGGCCAGAACATGCACCTCGACCCCCGAACCTTAAACTGTTGGAAATGCAATGTTTGGAACTTACGTTAAACGAGAGGAAACGCAGCGATTTAGCTGACGATTGGGACAGGTAAACAAAGGACAGATTGCCTTTCGTAACCGAAGATAATGGTTGGCATAACAACCAGTATCGGCACCGGAAGTGGAAGCGACTACCCGAATAGGCACGGGCTTAATAAGCAAAAACAACCTCTTCAACCTTTTTCGTTGCAAGCCGCTCCCACAACCTTCGACATCCCATAATCACTCAGTCAGCAGCAAATCTTCCATAACTTGACAGAATGAACACCAATACATACCCATGGCCATAGATACAATCTCATAATTAACTCTACCATGAGGGTCTACATTAACCAGACTAGGTCTACATATACCATAACTTTCTCATAGCATCAGAAGTCCCGACTTTCTTCAACTCTATGGCGGGCACTTGCTTTAGTTCCATCAATTGGAAAGGGATCCATTCTCCAGTAGTCTCTTAGCCTGCCCACCACAAGAAGGACTGAATAAAACTACAAGGAGGCCCTACATAGCCCCCCAAGTAAACCAGAATACCCCCCAAGATATCGAGACCCCCCTAGCCCCCGGGGGTCTCTGATGAATGCATTCTAGGGATAGTACTAGGTTCCCACTACATATTTTCGATACTGTCATTCCGTGTGGGGACGTCGACGTAGTACGTGTGTGGATGTGAGGGTCATCAGACCAACTTCCCTTTGTGATCCTCTCTCACATGCCCAAATGCTGGAGGAACAAAGGGAATAAAGTTCGTGATACTTAGTTTGACTGCAGCCGATATTATATTCCATCCAACCATCCTACGAAGCGCCAACATGTATTTGTATTACGTATTCAGGTCATACACCCCCAAAATCCATTCAATGCACATAATACCACTACTGTACGCCGTATATGCATCATCGCTAATCTCTTCGTGGCAGGTCCATCAAAACACTCAATGTATTACGCCTACCTCATACATTCGGAGGCACCTCTTACCGACGCTATTGCAAGATGAAGCAACCTCGCTTTTCTATTTCACATCTGACATGCAACAAGCAGCAAGCTAGTATAGCCTCGATTCATCTTTTCTCAGACGTCGCTGGGGCAACGGTCCCTGGGCCAATCAATTTTTTTGGGAGCTTGATGGGCTTGGTTGGTTGTACCAAACCGCAAGCTAAGTCGATTTAAAGGTCTATATTTATATTCAGTGCCTTTGAATGCCAGCTAGATGTGCGGGGGGAGGGGAGGTGGCCTAGGTAGTCTGACGGAGATACCCTCCTCCTGGGCTTGATTCTTGGTTGACTGCAGTTAAGCGGTGAATAGTATGAAATTATAATTGTGGCTCCCAAGTTTTTACATACATGCATGCGTCATGGATGGTACAGACTGAGAGAAGACAGGGAGGGAAGGAGATGATCGTTGCAAAAAAACTGGGTACACCGTATATGTATGCCCCCATACTATCGCACAGATACCTCCTAGGGTTTGTATTTGGTTGCTTATTCGGAAGACACGTTTCGGTAGCTACGTAAGGAAGAGTGTACAATTGCAATTGGGGAATGTAATACATTGACGATGGATGATGGGTTGGAGAACCTCACGTGCACGGTTCATACATCCATATAGGATTCAATTTCTCCCTTTCTTCAGACAGAACCGATAAGAGAATTACATCTAGAGTTCAAATGCTGGCACCATTAAAATGAACTTTCAGAACGGTTGATTAATTATATATCTAATACCTGAATACTATATATGCCACGCCAAAGACGGAAAAGCCACACATGACCACCAATATGAGATAAACCCCAATGGGAGCCCAACTAAAAAGAGAATCCACATCCACCGTTCCCATCCCCTTTCCATCGACGAACCCAAGATAAATAGCCATGTACACCAATCCATTAATCCATCGAAATCCGATCAATGTAAATATAGATGAAGATAACCCAGACCAGATATCAAAAGCAGAACGCCAAAATAGAATGCCAATTACTATCAGTATGTATAAAAACTCAAGCCTTGAAACCATACTACCCCAATTCATTCTAGTATTATTATTCATACCTCATTCCCAACTCCTGCGGTCACCATCTCTTGTGTTTCTCTCCGACGCATTCTCCGCGCCCCAAACGTGTCTATCAATCAATTCCGGCTCGCTTTCCTCGCGAAGAATTTCTTCCACTGAAACTCACGGAAGGCCCAATAGAGGATGTAGATCAATGCAAAGTTTGTGAAGGTGAACATGATGAAGATGCCGAGGTCACGCCATCGAAGATTATACCTGATTAAGACGATATCAGTTAGCAAATTTGTTTTCATACATTCCCATGCCCCATTATATATGGGGGGATGAAGAACGAGGGTAAAGGTGAGGGTAGAAACTTACTCAATATTAATCGTCTTCATATATTCATCGCCATTTTTGTAAACGCAATACTCGCATGCTCCGCTCGCAGCTTGGTTCATGTATCCGGATGCATTCTTGAGCCAGTCTCCGGCGTATTCCATACAAGTCTGCCCAGATGGCGGGGTGAATCTGACGAGCTCCTGTGGGGAGCATGTGACTTCAACGCCGTGAAGGACGTTACTCATTAACCCTCGGACAAGGTAGGTGAGGGGATTCGCCCAGTAAACCCAACTTCTAAAGAATGTCAGAAGCTGGCTGTATGGAACCAAGACACCAGTGAAAGCGTTTGTGACGACGAATAGGAAGGGGTTGACGATAGACATGACAGTGAGATCGGGGCACATGGCCGCAATCCACATCCCGAATGGCGCAATCCAGATCTGGAAAATGAGGATGAGGAAGAATTGGTATCCGGCGCGGTTAGAGTCAGGGTTCATCCCAACCATATAGTACCATGGGAAGAAAAAGAAGAAAGTTCCCAAGATGGCATATGGAATCTCGCAAATGGCCATGGCCGTGATGAACGCCGGGGCAGAGTAGATTTTCGAGTTCCGTTCGCGGGCTTCGTAGAGCATCCTGAGAGTGAGGAATTTTGGCTGGACCTTGGAGACAATTAGAGGGGACAGAATGACGACAAGGAAGACTGCGAATCCACGAGATTGCATCTCCAAGACAGTGTGGCCAGATTGGAGGAAGAGGACACCGGCAATGAGGGACATGGAGATGTTGGAGAAGATCGAGGAGTATCCGTAGTTGGGATCACGCCAGTAGTTCCTCCAGACACGCTGGGTGACCACCTTGACTTGCTCAATGAATGGCATTGCGTATTCAAGGTCCACTTCTGCATGAGTATGTGGGATATCTCCCCTCTCAGTGATGATGTCCGCAATTTCCTGCTTCAAAGTCTGTGACTCAGGAGAATTATCCCAAATTGCAGGCCAGTCCTGGTTCTTCTGCGAAGCCCTGGTAGTCTCGAGAATGTATTCTGCTGGGTTATCATCAATGTGAGCCTTTAGAGCACCATTTCTCTCAAAGTAGTCGATAACAGTCTTTCCGTTCTGTCCAATGGGGCCGAAGTAAGCTTGACCCCCGCCAGATGTGAGAAGAAGGATGTTGTCAAAGTTCCTGAACAAGATGGAAGAAGGCTGGTGAATAGTACAAAGAATTGCAATGTTCGACTCGTCAGCGAGCTTCCGCAAGAAGTGGATAATTGAGAGGGCTCCAGCAGAATCAAGACCAGATGTTGGTTCGTCAAGGAAAAGAAGAGTTTCAGGCTTTGCTGCTAATTCTACACCTATGGTGACTCGCTTTCGCTCCTCAACAGACAATCCAAAGCCAGGCTCACCAATCAATGCATCTGCCAGATTCTCCAACTCCAAAAGCCTAATGATATCTTCGACGAATTTGAATTTCTCCTCCTTGCTCACAGTTGCGGGTTGTCTGAGCAGGGCGGAAAACCTCAAGGCCTCTCGGACAGTGGCAGAACCATCGTGAATATCCATTTGCTCGACGAAACCAGTACTCCTTTGGAAATCGGCCTTTAGCTTTTTGCCATCAACAAGCATCTCTCCAGATACTATGCCAATTCTCGACTTCTGAGAAAGAGTATCTAACAGTGTGGTCTTACCGGCTCCAGAAGGGCCCATGAGAGCCGTGAGAGCACCTGGTTTGACATAACCATGGATATCAGTGAGGAGCTGCCTAGTTCCACCGCCATAGGGGACAGTGTAGTTTAGTTTGCTCCAGCTAAGAATAGACGAACGACCTTGGATGACAGACTTGCTAGTCAGGATGTGTTGGAGTGTGTTACTGTCGGAGGCAGGGGGCTTTTCTGTAGCCTTTCTCTCGGCCGTTGGGAGGGTTTGCCCATTCTTCTTCGAGTGTCCCCATCCTGGCTTCAAGAAGATCTTAGTTGAACCACCTCCAGACCCCCAGGATAAGTACTCCACACCGATACAGGCAATAACGATATACCCGAAAGTGAAGAGTAAGATGATACCGAAGTTTCTCCATATGTGTGCCTGTTCGTAGCCAAATTGCTCCTTGAGGAATTTAGTGCCAGAGACACTGGAAGCTCCAGGCTCAGCCCCAACGAAGAAACAGATCTGATTCTCAAGCGAAGCCCCAGGTACACCAGGGATCAAATTTCCAGGGGCACATGGAATGTCCATCCCATCGTATTGATTGACCATCAATGCCTCTTGCGCGTAAGTCACCGGTACCGCATAATAGATCCACTTGTATACCCATGATTTCATAGCCTTGAATGGCTGCATATAGCCAGAGAAAACAGCCATGATATTCAAACCCAAGAAAGACATTCGAATAGTGGAGTTGATGTCTCTACTGAATGCGCCGACGACTCTGTAGAAGGCAGTAATGCAAATGGATGTTGTAAAGACGAACAAGAACTGCAAAAAAAACTTGCCAGCATCCCGAGCCATATCGGTCATGAAATAAAGAATAAGGGTATAGAGCGCGCACTGAACAGCAAGAACCGGGAGATCGGCAATGGTCTTCGCAATGACTTGAGCCGATGGTCGATAAAAGGCCATGGTGACTTGCTTAGCGGTAATCGTACGTCCCACAGTCATCGAGATAGCCTCAAGAATTTGCATCCAGCCAATGACAACCAAATTAAAGAACAGAGCACCACCCATCATGTAGGGACCAGCAGTTGTTTTTGGGATTTTGTATGCGAGGGCACCAGCCAGCAGCCCAAGGACGATGGTATTGATACTAGAATAATATTAGTAGCTTCTCATATGCAAAGACAGAACTTTAGCGTTTACTTACAATCTGCTCTTCAATCCAGTTTGGTCCTGCCAGACGACCTGTAGCTGCCTCTGGAGCAAGTACCAAACTTGCATCATGAAACTGATGGTGTACGGGTTTTTCTTCCGAGTCAACTTAGACTTATCCTCCTTGACCGCTTGCGTGAACTTCTCTGCATCTCCAGCAATCTCTTGATCATACTCCACTAATTCATTCTGGACTTGGCCCCAGAACCTGCTATTCCTGAAGGCAGCCTCGAGCTCCTCGGGGGAGGAGGGCAACTTGCCCTTGAAATCAGGCCTTGCTCTACGTTCGAGGGGATTGGTGATGGAGGTTAAGAAGTCGGATGTAGTGGTCCCGGGAGTAAATTCGAAGCCCAATTCCTCGAAGTAGACACGGGCCTCGGACGCCGGGCCATAAAAGATTTGGTGTCCTGTATCAATTAAGCAGACTTTGTCGAACTCCCTATAAATCTGTTCACCAGCTTGGTAGAGGGTAACAATGGTGGTAGACTTGGTAAGGCTGGTAAGAATCCTGAGAGATTTGATGTAATCCACAGCAGTGGAGCTATCGAGACCTCTAGTTGAGTTATCGAATGCATTGACGGTAGCACGGGATGCAAGGGCCTCCATGATTGACACACGCTTCCTCTCACCACCACTGACACCACGAGTGAACTGGTTACCGACGATGGTGTTGAGCGTATGATTCATCCCGAACATCTTCAAGAATAGCTCAAGCATCTGCTCAACAAAGTGATCCCTTGAAACACCGGGAAGACGTTTGCTCGGAGTCTTCGTCTTCAAGGCAAAACGCACGGTTTGTCCGACATTGAGAGTTGGTAAGTGGATATCCTCTGAATTGCAATTTGTAAGTAAATTCATTATTTCAACTCGAGGAGCGTAATTCACTTACCTTCACTGTTGTAGAGAATCTCTCCACGGAATTTTCGCTTTGCGGTCTCAAATCCAAGCCCAGAATAGTCCACGTCTCCCTTGATTGCTGTGAAATCCCTCCGCTGGTTGGTCAAAGCCCTGAGGAACGTCGAGCTTCCAGAGCCAGGGTTTCCAAGTACGAGTAACATCTCTCCTGGTTTCACCACTCCAGAGAAATCCTGAATAATATTCTTGATGGTGGGTTTGTGTTTAGATACGAGGCCCCGCACAAGATCGAAAAGATCCTTCCCAAATAGTCCCAGCAGTTCATCCGCAAATGTGCGTACAAAGATGGAGCCTGAACCACTGCCTTGCACTGTGAGGTTTTTGAACCTGATTCCTATTTTCTTCGGTATGATGCCTGAGCCTTCCGCCTCTCTATTTGCTCGTGTAAGATACTCTTCTAAGTCAACAAAGTTAGAATCTCGCGCATTGCCACCCTCCTCTTCGTCAGCATGAGCTCCATGAGTTGCTGGGCGTGAAAGTTCGCGTTTCAAGCTGAGATATAATTGTTAGCCTTTGGAGAGGAAAATGGAAGTAGTAAAGCTCACTCTTCGAACTCTGTGATAGCTTTTTCAAATTCAACCCGTTCACCTTCTCCCTGCTCACCCCATTGACCTCGGCCACTGTCACCACTGGCAGAGTCTTCTGACCGAATGATATCTTGCTCATATTTGAGAGTCGCCATTGAGCCGTTGGTTGGTGTATTCTCTCCAGACGCTGTATGGGACGCCATGGGGACCAGCAACCTCGAAAAGAGGAATTGGATGGGATATATGTGTTTTTCTTCTGAAACTAGCTGAGCGGTGTTACTCGAGATGCCGCCGGCAAGTTCTCCCAAAGCTCGCAACCCACACTGCGGAAAACTGGTTAGCTGCAGCTCCTCGATAGCCAGACGATCACTTGCACAATTGAATCCGTATAGCTCAAAAGAGGTTTCAGAACTGCGGGACATGCATGATATATATACTAATTCGTAAAGACTGAACCCTGGACCCTATTGGTAATGCTTGGGTCGTCAATACAGATCCACAGAACCGTAGGACGAGGGGGAATGTTCCAATTCCGGCAAGACCTGACTGGACTTCACTAATTTGCATATCTGACTAAGTTAGGCTATTACACCATTGTGCATATTGACAACATCATAATGAGTCCCCTGCAAATAACAAAACAATTTCTGGATTATTCGCTACCTACGTACCTCACATATAGTTTGGTTTCTAAGCAATCTGATGAGATGTGGGCCATCAGCAAAAGTTGCAAGAGCAGGGTTCCCGTACATTATCAATGCAGTCGAGATGATTAGAGTTAGTCGAGTTAGTCACAACATTAGAAATCAAAGTGTACCGTCCCCAGCTGCCGGCTCGACGGCAAAGGCCATACCTTTAGGGCTAGGTATTTGACACGAGGGTCCATGGGTCCATGCTGCAGTTGATGCAACATATTAAACAAAGAAAGTACTAGCGTAATGCCCCTCGACCAGATCATGAGGCCGTGGACCGATGGACGACAAATGATATCAGGATGAGTGATGGGTGTGGGGGCCAGCAACTTTATCTGTGTTCCCGTGATTGCCGATTGGCTAAATCTTATTTCAACCTCTTGACCTGAGTAAGCTTCTTGACCTGAGTAAGCTTCTATGCAAGTTAGCCAGACTAATGCAAGTTAACAGAGCGAAGTACCTATTCAAGGCTAGTCTGAACCAGGGTAACGGGATTGCTATTCCAGATCTGGACACATACGGGTATTTGGATCTCGCCGCGAAATTTTCTTAGGTCAGTATCCGCATCTGCTATAGGACCATAAGGCAGGCTACCGGTACTGTAACGGACAATAGATATACCGACTAAAAGACTTTTTCTTCGCCGAATACTCCGCAAGTCGTTCTTCCGCCTAAGCTGCCAACCTTCACGAGGACTCATAACCACTCATAACCAGATAACTAGGGTCCAACCCCAGATGGATCCTATATATCACGTGTTGTCAATCAAGCGAGCTGCAATTGGAGCCGGGTCGAAATCCCAGGATATGGACGGAATTTCACCCCCCTGACAGTTATCAGAAAAACGTGCTCACATCCGAGCCGGATGTCGGGAAATTCCCGGAGTTAAAGGCACTGTTAGGTAGTGCCGGTGGATATTACCCAGGCCCCAATCCCAAAGATGTCATAACGAGGCTATATTAGCATGAAGCATCGTATTCTGATATATTTGTAATCCCGCAGCTATTGCGAAAATGTGCGTACCAAGCAAACTTCCAACAACAAATGCTTCGAGTCATCGGGATACTAGTAACAGAGAAATCACCTCTTTGGACTCCTTGCAGCTAAGTTTTTAATTTTGGCAGGATCGCGGGTTCATGCAAAAATGTCACTGTGAACACCTTGGGGGTTACTACCCGAAGTGGGTGCCAATTTAAATACGCGTGTGCGCGCGTCTCACGGACACGACATTCACATCGTATGACTCAATGAATTCTATGATCTCAAATTCTTACTACTTTCAGCACTAAACTCCATACCTATCTCGGCGATCTCGGGGTCAGTTGCTGACCACTAGGAGACTGGCACTACTTAGTAATGTGCATACTCGATTAGCAGTTGATTCAATAACCGAAGGTGCAGGCAAAAGAAAACACAGGAAAGCACGTCGAAGTGAGGACCTTGGTGTGCCAATACATATACCCAAGTTTTGTGAGAAGTGGAACTTTTTGACATTGCTTCAGGTCTACTAGTACATCAACCTGGAAGCCTTTTTTTCAAGAAACGAAGTTCCCCGGTGGCTGTGCCAGTTGTGTCGAAACCACGTTTCTTGACAGGATGACAGCTGCATGCAGTTCGGAACTTTGCGACCAATGGTGATATTTTCCGTGGTTATTGGTGGGTTTCAATTTCTATGAGGACTGCATCATCTTTGAGTCACAGTGTTGGTAGAAGGGGTTTGTCAGCCAGACTCGGGTTCAGTATGTGCCGATTAGGGGAGAATTATCTTCATGCCATCCATGATCACTACAATATAACTCGTTGGTAGTTCTAAGGCTAACATTACCTATAAGACAAGTATCGATGCATGAATTCATATATCGACCCAGAGCAGTCTACGAGGGTCTGGTACGAGACTCCTCAGAGCCCAGTGGTTTTAAGTGGTTAATCTCGAGATTCACCCAGGTGCTGGGTGCTCTATTTCATCGGCACGGGGTTTAGAGCTAAATCGGTCTGGGCACGAGGACACGACACGGATCAATACAAGAAAAGTAATGAATGATGAGCATTGGTATCGAAGAGCCATGTAAAATGCCTGCTCTCGCACCCAGGCTAGAGATTACGGCATTCTCTGATAGTATTGAAGGGGCGAAACTTTGCCAGCGAGCCAGCCGATCCTCAAGCAGCAAAAGATAGTTTTGAATTGCAACACCACAGATACTGACCAGGCCCGCATGTCTATTAATGGAATCATGGTTAGGATCTCAGCAGATATGGCAATGACCTCACCATACCCAAAGGGGGAGTAGGTATGATATTAAAAAGAAAAATTATCAAAAAAAGGGGGCAACGGCAATCTACATTTACATACCTATTAGTAAGTAGGAAAATATCCTGGACAATCATGAGATTGATGCTTATTTTACGGTCACCTGGGTACCCCCAGCCGCACCCGCGGGGACGAATGGTAGTTGCCCATAGGAAGTACTCCAAACACTAAATTTTCTAGAAGCTCGGTCCGGGATTCAACCAATTCGTCTGGGAGCCGTTCCCCTTCACCTCACAAAACAAGGGCCCCTCGGATATAACATAGGGGATCAGGCCTTGCGTTCTCTTTCACAGTGCCACTTTTGTAACCACCTACCATATCCCCCCTGAATTCGAGAGTCACCTTTCTAGATTGGGATGACAGAAAGTAGAGAGGATTGTAGTCTGGTTGGCACAAGCCGCTCTCCTAGCTTGTGCCAACCAGACTAAGAGGATAGCTATCCTAGAGATGGTGAAAATCGCCCTCCGAAGGTTTAGAATCAAAAAAGATGTCCCTCTACCCTTGTACAACTGTATTAGTCTTCTGATTTGGTTTGCGGCAACATATGTAAGGAGTTGGAATTGTGCTGTGCTAAAGTTGGTTTACTGATTTAGCTTCCATCGCAATCAATATTCCCACTAGTTAGGTCTCTGCGTGTGCCATATTTGATACCCCAATCAGATTTTCACGGATACCTTCAGCTTCCGGGGATGGTTTTCGTCCCTATTGTCTTGTACTTCGATATTGAGTTTCAATTCTGGGTACACTTTGGGATCTTGATATTTGCGTTTATTAGGCGTTGATGGTTTGAGCATTAGGAGTTCTTCAGCCTTGATGGGTTGATGCATATCATTAAATCAATACGTAGTCTTGACGACGCTTCGCAAGCTTCATCCTAACCCGCCCTCTTAAGTTTGCCGTACTTGTTTTCTAAAATGATAGCAACTAGTATCTATTCAAGGAAGATGTCTTAAAATACTAGCATACTAAGGTCGTTCGAGGGTATGTAGAGGAGAAGGTTGCAGAGAGAAGGCCGAGGGTTCAGGGTAGCATAAATATGAGCAAAATAGTTGATTCTTAAAATAGCACATTTTGGAGGGTTGTTTTTTATTGCATATCGTTTGGTCATATTGGGGGCTGCTGCCCTAGAGGCTGTTTTGGTATGAATATAGATACTTGGTAATGGCCTTCTAGTCGTCATGGGCTCATACCTGGCCTGTAAGGGGGGGTTGAGGGGGG
>Ga0307511_10000389_pt1 | contig 46795 bp, 36 predicted proteins | sample 13_EM_MG_FD_200266 | JGI IMG/M metagenome (GOLD analysis project Ga0307511, IMG submission 200266) | Populus trichocarpa ectomycorrhiza microbial communities from riparian zone in the Pacific Northwest, United States - 13_EM | ecosystem: Host-associated > Plants > Roots > Unclassified | place... | reverse complement strand
AACTGTTACTTTCCTTCCTGACATAGCTAGGGTGTGGAGTTAATTGGGTCTCCTATCTCTATGCATCAAACTGAGGTAACTACCAGTACATGAGGTATCTGTTTGTCATGATACTTGTACCTATCCTATGCCGCCGCGTACGGTTAGCAGCAGAATCAGCAAGTACCCGTAGTAAAAGTAAAGTACAGTATGTATGTGATAATAACAAAAAAAAATTTAAAAAAAATTTAAAAAAGGCAAGAAACGTGTTCATACCCCCAAAAAGAAGAAATCAAACTTATTCAATTCAAAACCCACCGACCACACACACGAACAGAGCAAGTTTTAAATTTCAATGACGCCTATTTCTTTTTTTTTTTTTTTCCCCTATGCCTGCGTCAAGTCCCGATTGCAAATCCGACCCTATCACATGTGACTTTAACATTTCCAGAAAAAATGGTTAGAACAAACGGTCTAGATCTGACTCCTTGCCCCCCCTTAACAGGTACGGGGACTGAAGTCTAGCTGTACCTCTAATACTTTGTTACTGGTAATATTAGTGTTCTAATAATTCATTTGAGGAGCCTGAAGTCCCCTCCTCAGAGTATATGTATGGTATAAGTTTGTATGTAAGATTTTTTGATTGTTATAGTGACCACCATCATCAAAGTGCCACCCAGTAATATTACTTGAGAGGAATAATAGCAGAGATAATACATGCTAGTTCAAAGAAACCCGAGTCACCGGTAAGTATGTAACAAAAAATGCGCCCCAAATGCCTAAAAACAAAGAGAAAAAACTCATGTCCTCAAATCCCAATAAGCAAATCAAACCAAGCAATCGATTATCATTTATCACATCAGCCCCTCATCATCCAGTCCGGCCACTTCACCACCGAAAACCTCAACGGAGGAATCACCACCCTCCCAATTCCAACCTCCACTTCTGACCACCCATCGTCACTCCCGTCATCTACTTCCTCAAACTTTTTGCAAACGCCCACCCCTTCGTTATCCCCTCCCCCTTCTTCAACCCCTCCAGCTTTGCCTTCGCATTCTCCACATCGCCCATCCCGAACCTTCCCCCGGTGGCGGCGTTAACCCCCTTCTCAGCTTGTGCCTCGACGGCAGCAGTGACTTTGTTGACGCCCCACTCCGCCGCGACAATAGCACACACACCCAACATGGAAACCGTGACAAGAGCAAATACCGTCCATCCAAAACACAAATCAGTGCGTCCAACATGCACTTCAATAGCGTCAACCGTGACCTTGTCAATAATAGTAGACACCGAGCTCGAGATCACCCCCGCAAGAACCATCGCTCCCAAAGACGAAACCGCCGCGATAGCCAAACACCCTGCGGCGATCTTCTTTGTCCAAGCCGGGATCGTAACAAACGGGATGGGAAGAGCATTGACAATCACCATGATCCACGCGACCGCCGTGGCACTGACACAAAGCCAAAACGGCAAAGACCAAACAATCTTATCCTTGTACATATCCGCAATCTCCACGAGCTTGAGTGGGTCCTTTCCAATGTCCTGGGTAGAAAGCTTCTCTGCGTTGTAGGCACATTCCCAGCCATGGCTAGTATCAACACAAAGACCCCTGTAGCCAACACGAATCTCGTTGAAAGTCGGCTCCTCAGCATCGCGTTTATTGAAGGGATTAAGTTTGTCGAGTGTGTCGTCAACTTTGTCCTTGGCATCGTTGACTTTGTCTTTGGCGGAGTAGATTGATTCGAGAGTCTTGTAGAACTCGGAGTTGGTGTTGTATTTGAACGAGACGAGGTACCAGTTCCGTAGGGTGGGGGAGGGGCTAGTGGAGCCGGCGAGAATGAGAGAGTTGAAGATGAGGGAGAGGGTGGTGCAGAGGAGTGAGAAGAGGAAGACTGGGCGAGAGAGGCTGGACGTCCCGAACCTGTTGAAGGCTGCACCTGCGAAGCGCATGTTGACTGGCTGAAGATGAGAAGATATGAAAAGTGGAAAGGGTTTGAGAAATGAAGACTCAAAAAATGCAGAATGCCTGTTCTGCGGTAAAATCTCAAAAGAATATGCTTGTTTAGAGAAGGGTATCTATCGACACAGTCGAGAAGTAAGAAAGTAAGGAAAAAATGAAAGGAAAAAATGAAACTCGTAAGAGAACGATGTGCCTGACTTTGTACTTTCTGGACTGTTGTGGTCAGAATACTATCTCAACAAAGGAATACAATCGGTGTTTTATATTCCAGCAACCGTAATGAATGAGGCCAACCAAATTGCCCACACACGTAGAATGCCATTCACCCATAACCAATGATTATGATTGCCACTGCCGTATTCGGCTTCTCAGCTCGTTTCATATTGAAGGAGTTTGTGCTTTCGGGATGTAAGTGTAGTGCAGTTTGAAGTGTCGTGAAATGCAACTCAACGGTTGGTTGACGTAAAATGCGTTATAGAATGATCGGCGGAGCGAGAATTGATTGACGTGTCGATCCCTGCATGCATGTGGTGTAGTTCCGCCTCGCTGTAGGCTAAATAGCCCCATTTTGGGATATTAAGGGTATTTACTTTCCAACAACAGCCATACTTAAAATAGCCGAGACGCTTTGGGGTATTTTATAGCAAAAGGATCAGCGAAATTGGTGGTGTCGCTTGGCCAATAACGTTTGTGCATCGGCGGAAAAATTCAAAGTCCTCCAGATGTACCTACCCGCAATTATACAATAGCCGATGGTATATTGGTGCCTAGAAGCTTGAATTGCCGGTAACTTTGCTAACTTTTCCCGCAAGTGTCTGGTTTCAGTTGTAGCCTCCAAATTTCGACACCATCCCACGGCCCCAGTCCTCCGTTGGTTGGCACCTGGAGCTCTTCACAGCCCTCTTCCCCACTTTGATCCTCTTGGTGAGGCTCAGCTGTGCAAAAGACTCCTGCTTTCTTCACCAACTGTGTGAGTTTCCGTGTCCTAACCATCTCACACGCAAAACCCACTTCTCTTGCCTGCTGTAATGCTCCATCAACAACATCCACATCCCGCCTTTCTAATGACAGAAAAATAAGCGGATACAAAGTTTTCCTCGAATGCGGTGACGAGTGAGGTGATGTCCTTTTGCTCAGAATAGATAGTTGATATAATGTCTGCAGGAGGGATGGCGTGAGCGATTGTTCATAGATGGTGTCTGATGTTATGACAAAATCAAAAGGAGGCTCAATATGGGGCTCTGAACACCCGAGGCATTCGACATCCCCACTGCTCCTGGGGCTTATCCATCCAGTTGCGTCCCAACGCCATGTAGATGGATCTGCCGTCCAATCAAGAACCTTGACATCAATTTTTCCCGGCTCTATTCTAGGACCCCTGGGGAGTACCTCGCCTCTGCTGGCGGCCACTGTCTCTAATACTTCCTGATGAGCGTCTATGTTTTTCTTGAGCACCTGCGTGATGACCACCGGCAGATCCGTGGCAACGACATCTATTCCCAGCGAAGCGAGTACGAGTGCTGCCAGTCCGACGCCAGACCCGAGTTCCACAGCTCTCAGTCTCCTTTTCTGCTGCTTGCCCCCGTGACCGTACAGATGGGTGAGATACAGCGCCAAGAGCTGTGAAGAGAGCCACAGCGTAGTGCCTGTGGTTGGTTCATGATCCGCAGTTGCTGACTGTGCGGACCCCCGGGGGTGGGAGCCTGATCTCTGGGCCAGGGAAACCACGTGCCAGCTGCTGTCGAGCGGATTGAGGGGATACCTCAATACCGAGGCTTCCTTAGTGTCTGACGCTGGCTGGATAACGAAACGCTCCGTAGACATGCTTCGGTAGCGAGACCAATGCTTCGCACCCTCTTCCGAGGGGCTTGTGCCAACCAGACTAGCTTCGCACTATCGAAACGAAACTCGCCTGATGCTACACGCCAGGGGCAGAAATGCGAGGCGAGCTTGGCATATGGGCACGTGATCACTTATCCTACTTCCGCAAAGGGCAATACTACTATAGATATCACCGGACACAATAGACAAGTACTTAACGTATACGGACACGGGCTCATCTCGTCCCTTCGTTGCGCTGCCAGAGCTTTATACCCCACGCTCACCAGACTGTACGCAGATACCAGCCGACTTCCTGCCCTACGAACGGGCTTCGACGGTCTATCCATTATTCCCACCTGAGGTACTTGTAATATTTGGAACAACTCCAAAAGAAGTTGGTTTCTTCCGGGGACGCCTTGGGGCTTTTTCTTAATCCCAGTGCATCAGCGTCAGATTGAGTATACTCCCCTTCCCTCAATTCTCATCCCTCGAAATAAAACTATCTGCAGCTCAAATAGTTAATGTGAACTGGAGAGACTTAAGTTTAAGATGGCAGACGCTCTGAAAAGGCTCTTTGCTCGCATGACCCATACTAGCGAGGAGCTCAAGTCCCTACAAGAGGTACTGGACGCCAGCAATGAGAAGCTTGCACAAGCTCGGAAGAGGGAAGGAAGAAGCAGGAGAGTAGTGCGTATACAATCCGAGGACGATCCGAAAACACTTGCTACAGCACGCTGGGGGGCAAGGGGCACAAGCAGCGAACCAGTAACGGTTAAAAGACCTCCCTACTATCAGGACCTAATAAATGAACCATTGCTCTCCGACTCCCCACCTCCAAAGCCAGCACCCAGGGATGCCAAAATTTTACCTTTTCAAGATCCGCCGTCTGGTAGAATATTTCCGTATTCTGGAAACAGAAACGAGACGCTTCCTCGAAATGTCACTCCAGACCCCGTCCGAATACTCCCGGGAGTTGTCCCATCGAGACACAATCCCGATGTCTCTGATATACGGAAGGTCTATCCGAATATTTTCTTCAATAGGGGGGGATGAGAATTTTCAACGCAAGGGCATAAAGAGCGAGCCCGTGGAGCCAGAGGAAGAGCAAAATGTTTTAGGAACACCCTTCACTACGTCAGAGGCAAGGAATCTTTTGCGACTAGGATGGATAGCCTTGGAGTTTCTTCGGGATGATCGACGCCCCTGCTGCATCGTCGAAGTTAGCAAAAGCAATGTCACATTGAAAAATCCTACGAATCCACCCAAAAGAGGTCACACCTTGAGGAAGACGGATTTAGATACAGGAATCACCACAATGGTTGATGCATCCGATCCTGGTACGATCAGCCAGCTGATGAGGTCGGTGGAGGGTCAATTTATGGAAGGGGGTATCTCAATGCCCAAGACTCTTCCTAGGATCATGTTTGAGAATCAAGCTTTTCTCTCCGCGAACCGTGACCCAAGGCATCTCGGCAGGGATTCCGAATACCAGCGATTATCGGCAGGGCCGATGGATGAAACAGGATGAAGCAGCGATTGATAGGTTCAGCGGGAATTCATGGATCACGAAGGTAAGATGTGGAGAATTACCAGTATTGACATTACCCCCGACATTGGGAAAGATCCGTTATCTCGCGCCCCGGAAAGAGCAGCAGAGGAACCAGACAACTCAGAGGATGAGGATGAATCTGACCGCAGTGAAATGGGCGTCAAGCGCGCAAAAGGGGGCTCTAATTCTATGACAAAGGGATGGAAGGTCTTCTATGTCGAGTCGGTGTTTCCTGCGCCAGTCGGGGTAGACTGGCCCACGTCCTCCGCATCGGTCGGTAGTAGTTTATCCCGCTCAAGTACATTCCCGATAACAGAAACCCGTTCCTCTGGGAATGCCACAACCGCAACTTTCTCGAGGTCCAGCACTTTCCAAGAGACTGTGGCTGATGGGAAAAGACCATTTACCAAAACTGGCACCCACAAAGCTAGCCAAAATTTCCGACGCATGAGTATTCCAGAGGAAACAGATTCGACTGCGGTACCAGAGGTGCAGATACCAGCTCCTCAAGACAAAGCCACTTCCGCCGCGGCCAGAACCCAAACGGATGGTACTTTGAATGAAGACCTACAACCAGAGTATGGCCTAGGTGCGCGAGTGAAGTCCAGTTGGCCATAATATTGAGTTGTCCGCCTTCGTTGGGTTGGGAGGTAGCCCGCACCACTTTGATGGCTATAATAGTATTCTTGAAGCTAGTAGCTCGATGAAGAATGCCCCTAGTGACCACCACCATTTGGAACAGGAGGCAGCCATGCCAGTGTTTTGGACTTCAGTAACCCCACAAAGCCATGTAGATGGGGGAAATGCATCGGCTAAGAATGGCAATAACCCTTCAAGTGAGAGCGGCAGGCCAGTTTTGGACTGGACACGGGGTGATATCGACTCTATTGACCAAGAACTTGCAGAGCATTATGCTCTCCTCCGCACTATACCTTGGTAGGTATTTAATGTTCTTGTCCTCCGCTGGGCCCCAGCTGATATAGAGACCAATCTCCCTAGGGAATATACTGGGTTCGGTCCGCTCTCTTCATGGTCATGTCCGCTCAGGCTCTATGCAAATACCATCATGTCGTTTCCTCATGCAACCACAGTTTACTGGGGACCCTAGTTCTTGCAGCTTTACAATGTGGCTTGGAAAACTATCGTTCAAGAACGGTATGTATAAACCATACTCACAGTGAACTAAGTATATCGCAGGCTAATGTTTCGCCCGCCCCTCGAAGCCATCCGGCCCAGTTGGGACTGCCCTTTAAGCAGGGGTGGCCAGAATTGGTCACACTAATCTTGCCCCTAATAAAGCAATTCTTTGAAGAGGGGATCACCACGAAAAAAGGGTTGGAAAAGCCTCCTATGAAACTCCCCCAAATATAATTTGCTAATTTCGCAATAGTGGATGAACCCTTATTCATCGACCGTCAAGTTCCGAAAGAGGAATGTTATTTTCACTTCCACATAGGGCCATTGATTGGTGATAAGGAAACTCCTGAGGGAGTAATTGAACAAGCATTTGAGCGGACAAATGCCGTGATTGCAGAACGTAGATTACACACAACGAACGCTATAATAGAGGCTTCTGAAGGGGTGCGGGATCTGGATCAAGAACAATTCTGGGCAGAAGATCATTGATGTCCTTGCTGACAATTTGCGAGATTTTCCTTTTGCTCTTCCTTATATCCATCAATCAGAGGAGCAATGTTATCTAGAAGCCTCCCTTGGCATACCAGACAAATTTGTGGGAACGACGGTAGCGCCACTGCGAGTGAACCCCGGCGATCATATGACAGGAAGTGAGTCCTCTCGCTACGGAAGGTTCTCGGGTGAAAGCTCTGGTGAAACGAGCTCCGACTTGACAAATGTTTCTTCTCAGATGATACAATAGGATGTATCGACGAAAGAAAACACCTCTACAGAGAGCTTCCTTTTTGCGAATGAAATGTATCAGGTGAATGAAACGGGTTCCTTGGTATACAAAGATTTCCGGAGATTATCGGAGGAAGACCGCACTAAATTGTACGGTATCGAGTACCGGGGGTACGGGGATCCTTGTTACGGTGCTGTGGTCTTGCCAATTCAACCAACATCCACAAGAACGCATGGGTACCTCATTGTTGGGTTAAATCCACGGAGACCCTATGATGCTGCATACCAAAATTTTCACCATGGAACTATTGATCACCTCTCAACAACAGTAGCACGGGTGAAACTGATGACTGAGGACTTCGAAAATGCAGTCGATGCCGAGTTGGCACGTCAGTACGAAGTAAATAGTGTGACCATCCTTTATTCAGCTGACATTACCTTTTGCACACGGTTGTTGAAAGACGGAAAGCAGCAGAGCTTGCTGATCGTCTAGCGGAGGCAATGGAGCAGCTCAAGCAGAGTGAGCTTATGTTTACCAAGGTTCAGCATTCCGAAATTCCACTGAGCGCAATTGCTAATAAAAGTATAGTTTGCAGAAAGGATTCCTATTGGCACGATCATTCTCAATACGCAAGGGCACTTCCTGTTCGTCAATGATGCCTGGTATTACATTACCGCGTATTCGAGACAGGCGCGGTTGGAACAATGGATGAATTTGGTGTATGAAGAGGACAGAGAAAACTTACGCAAAGCGGTCCAGGAAGCTTTCAGGTCACAAAAGAGATGTAGTTGCGAGTTCCGCGTTGGACGGAACGACGATCCTCATCTCAAGAGACCATGGAAGAGATGGGTGATCAAGACCATCGATCCAGACCAGCGCAATGGCAAACTCAGGGGATTTTTCGCTACGCTTATTGATATTACATCGATAAAGATGGCAGAATTATATCAGAAGGAGCTCACTCAACAGGCCATTGAAAACGAGCGAAGGCAAGAAAACTTCATCGTGAGTAATAGAATAGAGTGACTTTCGGCCTATTTACTCCCGACTGAACAATAATGCAGGATATTACTTCCCACGAGCTCAGAAATCTACTCAGTGCTATTCTTCAAAGCGCAGAGTCTATCGTTCAGGATATACAACGCTACCAGAAATCGAACGATGCCCTAGATACCAACTCAGTTCTCGAGTCCGCACGCACCATCTTCTTTGTGTCAGTCATCAAACAAGAATCATTGAAGATATATTGACTGTCTCAAAGTTAGATGCAATGCTTCTCACGGTCACTCCTATTGAGGTGCAAATTCATGACTTGCTCGCCAGAAGTCTCAGCATTTTTGAAGAAGTTGTGCCAGGTGCAAGGGGGGAATATTGGCTTTACGTCGGAGGAAGATAAAGGCAGCACCTTCACGTTCTTCGTCAAGACGCGGCAAGCTGAAACGCCTATTAGCAGTCCAACTCGGCAAGCATCGTGGCCAACGAATGTTCATGATGCTGCGAAAAAGCTAGCAGCTGGCGAAAATAATTATCCCGAAGAAGCCTATGATAATACTGACCAGCCTTCAGAAACAGGCACTGAGGTCCAGGCACCTGTTCTTCTGATTGTGGATGATAATCTGATCAATCAGCGGGTACTTCAGCAACAGCTCACCAGGGAAGGCTACAACACACTTGTGGCAAGTGATGGACAGGAGGCATTCGATTTAATTATGAGCAGCACATTTGGGAAGTCTGCACCCGAAGATGCTCAGGATATCTCGGTCGTCCTCATGGATATGGAGATGCCAACCATGGACGGTATCACAGCTACGAGACTTATTCGGGAGATTGAGGCGGAGGGCAATGCAACTAAGCACATACCCATAGTTGGCGTCAGTGCAAATGCCAGACCTGACCAAGGTGGGTACCCGAACTAGAACCTTTCCCCCACAGTACGCACTAGTCATTTTCGTTCCTAATCCAGTCCATACAGTGGCCACAATGACCGACGCTGGGATGGATCTCACGATTGCAAAGCCCTTCCGGATTGGTGAATTGGTGAAGAAAATTAATCTCGCATTGAAGCCGAAAAACACTATGGAGACATGAAGTAATAACTCTTGCTCATGTCTCGTTGCACGAACTATTGCGAAACTGCGGTACGTTGCTGCAATCATGCGGCGCAACAATGTAGTCATACTGAGATGTCGAGGGTCCACAAACAAAAGTTGGAGTTTGTGCTATTGCTCGGAACGAGTTAGACATCTCATGACAGATGTAATAGGGGTGCTTCTTGTCCTCCAAGTATTGATACTGTACTCCAAAAAGTGTTGCTTCGCACAATTGCAGAGCTTTTCCAATCAAATATCTATACGCGAGCCTCTAAAGGGCTAGGAATCCCACTGTACAATGTATAGATCTCTACTGCATCGTATACCTGAGAAGCTACCCAGTCTATTAGTCAATATTCTGCTTGCAGGTCAAGAAAGTACCAAAATCAAGGCACGAGATTAGAAAATCAGGAAACCATGGGCAGCTAAGTAGTAATGACCCCGTGGGCACTTGGGGCAGTTCCTGCCTCCGCACATAGAGCAGTAGTATCAATCCCGTCGCTGAATAGGAGTTGCCGGTCCAGTACCTAGGAAAGTACATATGTATTCTTAAGAGTATATGCCCAACTCTACTGAGCTCTAGTCACCTCCTTCAGTTCGCTCTCTATACATATACCATTACAAAGCATACCAGGTATAAGAATATATTTATACGTACACTTCCGTCCTCATAAGTTATTGCTTAGTCATCATACGTTGGTAGGGAGCACAAAGCTCAAAGTGGTAGTGCACCAACCCAAAATGGCAACCTGACTCCAAAAGGGGTGCCAGGCTAGGTAAGCTTATCACCCAGACTAACCTTCGGGTGTCGTACCGACCATGTTGCACTATGCTTCACCTCAACTATGAGACTGCTATTGAACAATTTTTGCACTTCTCTCTTTCAAGCTGAACTCGCAGCCAATATAGCCGCACTACAGGATGTCCTAGAGCGTGAGAAGAAAATACATTCAGACTCGACTCTTGAGATTCATTCAAGGCATGCCTAGGACGCAGCATGTTCGGTGCAGGATCCTTTGGGGTCCGGATATTGACCCCTCATCCTTATTGTCTGGTTCTTTTTTTGTTTACAGATATGGTAGCTAGCTGTTGCTCTAAAACAGCATGTTTTACAGTGCCAGACTAGATTTACAGGGATATTACTAGGTTGCGATGTTACGGGAAGACAATAACGATAAAGCTGCATTGTCATGAGAACAGATCTCTTTAAAATCTCGATATTCATATGAAATCTTCTGCTAATGTCTATGTAAGTACACTAATCAAAGCGCGCCACAGTTTATAACGGCCATAAAATTTCAGAAACTGATCCCTCAATTGGTGGGACTCTAAAACAGGAGGATGATAATGAGGAAATGAAAAACCAAACCCTGAGCAATGCATCAAACTCCCAACCATATAATCATAACCATTGAACTCCAAGCACAAACCCATCCACAACATATCATGGAGAAATCATAACTATTCCAATACTGACAGAAGAGGACAAAGGAAACAGAAAAAATATTAAAAGTAGGCTTCAGCGAGATTTTGCGGAAAGTTGCCTTTTCGTGCATGGCATTTTAGCCATCTGAAGGCTGTGTTGTCTTGCACACACTCGGCTTGAACTCTAGGATCATTCCAAAGGCCCAGCTCCCGGTGGGCTTTGATATCTGAAGGCACTTCTGCGGGGTTGGTTCTCCAAGTGCCAAAGAGCTCATCATAGAAGTATCGACCAACGCGACTTGTAACAGACGATAACTCGTCTCCGATGGTCCCAGCAGGCATCCACACCCAGCATTTGTGAATGTCCACCAAACCAGCAGACTCCAGGTTGTGGAGGATGGACTTTGATGGGTGGAGGTCGATATTCCTTCCCTCCCCCTTCTCGTTCGCAGAAAGAGCTGGGTCTATGATGTTCTCCTCGATCCACACCCTAGTCACAGGCCCCATGTTATTGAGCACCGTGTCTACAATTGTCACCTCGATATATCCATCTGGCTTGAGAACTCGGTGGCATTCTTTGAGGAGCGGGATCCATTGATGCTTCTGCAGAATACGAGGAAGTGCACGTGCGGTAATGACATCGAAAGAGTTCGATTCCAGTGGTTGTAGCGACGTGAGTGATTCGGTGAGTGCAAGACGGTGGTTTAGTGGCTGCATATGCCGGAGGCCATAATTCTCAAAATACCTCTTGGACGTAGTAATGTTGTATACCAGGGCAGCTGGATACTCATGGGCTAGGTGCCATGACCATCCACCCAAAGCTGGTCCGTCCAGGTCCAAGATCCTCATATCATCAAGTCCGAGTAGCTCGGCATCCGTTTGGCCCATGCATAACAAATGATGCCCAGGACTGAATAGGAGACGGCCAAAAGACAGCCATTTAGATGCACTCAGGAACCAGACAACAGACTCGAGTTTCTGCTTCTCATGGATGAAATCGGCCTCCTCCAACGAGTCATAAAAGGTGATGTCGTCGTGACCGGAAGATTCCTCGTCGTCAGTTGTGGAATTTGGGGTGGTGCTCTGAGAGACGGTGAGGTACTTTCTGGTAGATGTAGTGGGAGATGTTGGAGATGTTGGAGATGCTTCCTCAGCGATGGTTTCCGATACCGAATGGGTCGTGCTGACAAATGAGCCCTTCCGGATCAATCTACCCCGATGAGCAGTACGGTGAGAAGTAATGCTGGGCGCCTTAGGCCGGGAGAACGAGAATAGCTTGGGCGCTGAGGAATATTCTTCGAGAAGGGAAATGAATGCGTCCAGGAGGATGCTAGATGGAGGTGCAGGTAGGGGGTCGTGTAGAGGGTCGAGTTGAGAGCTCGGTGGTGGTGGTGGTCGTGGCGGACATGGCAGTGGTGGTGAAGTGGTTGGAGCAAGATACTCGCAAGCTTGCCCTATACAAGCTTGAACGTTAACGACTGGTAAGGAGAGGATCCTTGACGAGCATACGGCTTTGTCCTTGAGTGCCGGTGAGGTTTCTAAGGTCGACTTCGCTCGGGGCAGTTTAGGTCTTGGTTCCATCACAGACGCCTCGGGTGTTGTGGCTGAGACAGCAGCTGGTACAGCTGTAACTACAGATGCCTCTACTGTTGGTGTCGGTGTTTTGGAGACCACGGGGGATGCAGGTATCGAAACATCTACGGTTTTCTTCGGAATCTTCTTGGGTGCACAAAACATAGATGCGAAAGCATCCTCATTACCTACCCATGATCTTTGGACAGGAGCGGTGGGTCTTTTGGCCTTTCGCATATCAGTACCGGTGGAAGTCCGGGAGCTCGTGGAGATAGGCACGGAGAAGTCGGACCCGATGGAGTGACGCCGCCGAAGAGATTTCGAACTGCGCGCGGTCTTGGGACGGTGAGGGTCAACAGTGCCTGCAACTTTTCCCTGCTGGAACCTGACTACGCTGGTATTTTGTGAAGAGGGTAGAAAGGCAAATGTTTCCCGGTTCGACCTCTTGCTTGCGGAACCCGCGGAGCTGAAGAGGAACAGATCTGCCATTGTACGCTTTGCAGGTTTGGCGCTGGCGTCATGCTCGCCAGAGGAGTATGAGAAACGAGAAATTGACTCGGCAGGATCGGTGTTATAACGTATCCCGGAAAATGTGGACGCTGACCGTAGGGTATCGCTTGACGTTCGTTGTGCTAGGATCGCTGAAGATGCCGAGGACCCGGAGGTTGTGGTGCGGCGCATGCTGCTTGGGGCGGTTGAAAACTGCGTGTTATGGGAAGTCGCGGACCCGCTCCGGTGGATCATGCCACTAGAGACAGACATTGAGCGCGCACGGTCGCTCAGGTCCAGGTTATAATTAAAACCGGATGCCAGGGAGAGACGAGGTGGGCCAAGATCGATATCGACACGGGGAGTGGCGGAGATTGTGTTGATTATCTCGTCCCCAGCAGGGGAGATCGGGGACATGCTAGCATCGGAATGTGTATGGCTCGAACCTGAGGCACTGCTGTTCTTTCGGTTCCCATTCCACTTGAAGAAGTTGAAATTCTTCTTTGGGCGGCTTGAGGAGGTAGAAGAGCTGGGAAGGTCAAGCGGGGCGAGGGGCTCTGTGGAGTAAAACTTGGACGATTCTGCAGCAAGACGCGGGCTGTAGCCCTCATCTTCGACCGGCAATGGGGTTGAAGTACGACTTATATTCCGGTTGAAGTATGAGGAAGACACGGAGTTCTGAGACGCCTCATAGGCATCCATCAGGCGCTTGAGCTCTTTACGAGCTTTTACCTCTACCTTCATAGCCTCCCGAGCCTCCACGCTTTGTGAATCTTCTTTATAGACAAGCCTCCCTATATTGTTGCGGTCGAAGATGGTGCCTACTGCGGTGGTCAGTCACCACATATTGACATCGTTCTTGAGATGGGGAGACATACCCTTGCGGATTGACTTCTGGGCCGTGCTCACTCCGGTCATCGACCTCGACAGCCCACCTGATTGCGAGCTGCTCTCGTTGGTCCTGCTGTCGGTACTCCCGCTGCTCACGCTTGCTGACCGAGCCAATTTTAATGATGCATCGGAACCAAGCTCGGAACCAAGCAGGCCCTCATCCGTCCTTGCAGCCAACCCCAGGGACTGTTCCAGGTTTTTTTTGGCATTCTTGTATGCCTTCGCATCAATATCGCCACGGTTTTTTGCATCGGTAAGTTCTTTGCGGGTCTGGATATACTTGCCACGGGCTCTCTCGTCGAGGAGTGGCGGTCTGTAAACCAAGTGCGCCATCGCGAACCAATTTTTGAAAACTGTCCACGTACGATTAGTGACACCGGGTTGCTGGACAATGAATTCTACCGGATTCCGCAAAGAGCAGGCTTATATGACCCTAGATAGAGGCTCAATACTTGCCCAAAACAAGGATTTGAATCAACGGCAAATCACATACCGGTGTTGCCTGCTGAGGAACTCCGGAGCCGAAATCGCTGTAAAGACCGCCCTCAATAATGCTCACTCCCGAAGATACCCCACTCCATCCGCGTGGGACTATCACCGATCACTGCTTTCGCGTTTCGCTTCGGGGTTCGATGGCGGGGCTGATGATAAGCTCAAACTAAGGTTGGTGGATGCAAGGCAATGCAAGGTAAGCTATAATGCAAGGCAAGATGTTGTCTGGTTGGGCAAGATGGAGCCTTTTCTCCGCCTGCCGGGAAGTATCTGGTTGGATTCAGCCTTGGAGGACGTGATATGCCGAGAATACCGACTATTACTCCGGACGTTCAAGAACAGGAGAGGTATTGATTTGGGAGGGGATGTGGCCCGTCAAGTCGTGGAGAGATGCGAAGTACCTTGATCTGGAATTGGGTGCGCCTGGCTCAAATAAACAGTTGCAATTCCATCTAGAAAGATAGATGTTGCCCCGGTTACTTCTATTCCAGAGTTGAGGCGACCATGAATACTGGATATATCTATAGGTGCCCCCACGGAAGTCAAGTATCTGCTGTTTTTTTTTTTTTTTTTTTTCGAGTAAAACGGTGCTCTGTGCACCAAATGCATGGTACGGGCGCCCAGAATGCTGGGTGGATGGAGACAGGGATCGCCATACCCTGTTTTGCGCAGACCCCTGTGAGACGTGCAAGCACATCCCGCTTGAGTTAACATTTGGGGCAGCTGAAGACAGAATCTATGTGAGACACAGTGCAGTGGCTATTCTTGAGCGAAATGTATTGAAAATCTTAATCATCGTTTCGGACTGCCGACCAACCGGCCTCTCATCCCGCGCTGGCACAAGCGAGCCATTCCCCTTGTACACACAATGATTGGCTTGCAGCACGATTTGCTGTGGGGTAACTACCTCATGTCGCCGAAAAGCATGTCCGTCAGGTGAGTTCTGATGGGCATGGACGTGGCACGAGTTGCACTCGGAGCATATCGCAGGGGATATATCTTCAACTTGCGAACATAGAGGCCTGTCCGTGGGAGATACAGATTTCCTTGAACTTAGCACGCCGACGATCGTGCGACCCAAGCGACGGATCCATGGATGCATCAGATGCTCAACTCCATGATCCAGTCAGTGTTGACATCGCTAAGCGTGGGGTGGGAAGGCATGGTTGACAGAACCAGACAAGGTTGACAAAACATAAGACTAGGTTGACAGAACAAGACTAGACTGGCAGAGGCTTTAAGTTTTTCCTTGTCGCACGTGCGGTGAGGATTAATTTCCATTGGCTGATGTGACGTCGATTGCTGACCTACTCCGTTCAAGTTCATTTGCCTCAACATGTCTGGGCATACTGGAGAAACGTGGAACAAGACCACTCTTACGATGATATCGATACAAGCCTTGGCCATTCAGACATACTGGTACCTCCCTTGGGATCTTGACTATATGTTCCGCGGATCCTTCCCCCCTTGGGGACCTTTAGGGCATTTCATCACTTCGATGCCGTCCCCATATTGTTTATTTCCTTTGTTTTGTGTTACAAATTTGATCAATTGGGAGTAACCTGTTATCTCGTCATTTCTCAGGATCATTAGACCCTGCAGGGACGCAGTATATACTTCTCCAGAAAGGAGGAAAACAAGCAATTTCATGAAGTCCAGTGCTAAACTACCGATGTGCATTTCCGGGATCTCGGACCTGCAGCCTAGATTCACATGGAATCGATTGCCGCTATACTTCGCAACCTGATTTGGGGAATCGACGGGACCATCACGACTCTTACATACTGGCTACAGTCTCGGCGTGAATGTCCGATAATATATCCATGCTTATGTAGGAATAACTACAGTGCCTGGGGAAAAGTATCCGCGACCCCATATTTTTTTTCTTTTTTTGTCTCAGGTCAACCTGCTAGTGCGAATGATGTCCAAGGAATAAGGTTGCATAAACCCCCAAAAATGAAGCTTTAGAGGGCTACCAAATTGCAGAGAAGGGCTTCACATTAGGGGATTATATCGGTACCTACTGAGGGCTATTGAGCCTGAAATATAGGCTCTATGGAGCGGCATACGAAGGGCCTTTATTGCATATTCTGAGCATCGGCATGCATGCCTCATGCATGTCTGAGATGCGTAGTAACTTTCCCCCACGCACTGTAGCTTCCTTGGTCTCACCCAATATAGATACATGAAATATTAGGCTTAGGCTAAGATGCATACAGAGTCCCGCTTACGACTATTTAAGTGTGATCTTTACCGCATCACGATAGCTTATATTTCCCGGATGTTTGGTTTTGGCCCAACACAATTCCGCAATACCAGGCTTGTGCGACTTATCCTGCTGTCCAGTGAGCGGCGCACGTTTTGCTCGTTCCGCATATGGCCATTTGTTGCTGCTAGTGCGGTACGGGTACTGTGTAGCGATAGGAGTCAAGCTCCTTTCCTGATGTAGTATATTGTGTGTTGATCGTCGCAGGGCACATGGTCGATAAGGGGATGAGTCTACGACGACTTATATTTGAGGTAGAATCAAAATATTGCCACGTGGGATGGATAGGAACATGTGCGACCGAATCCGAAGTTTGACTAGAAGCTATGAAACAAACTTTGAACTTGCTAACTTATTGCTTAAATCGTGACTTCAATCCCGAAATGCCCAACATGAGGTTCAAAGATAGTGTCAAAAAAATCCACGTCCTGTAATACCTAGAAGGGGTAATGTTTTTTCAACGCAGTCAGAAGCTTATCTTGCTGGAGTATGAGCTGCATGCTCATACATTTGCCCTACAGATCGCATTGAAATTAATCTACAGTAAGTATATTTACCGTAGCAGAAAGCCAAGCTCCAATGAGAAGATGTACTTGCTGCACACCACACGCTATGCAAGGTGAAGCTGGAGCTGCTCTCGTGATGTATATCGAGGGTACGACTGTTGGGAAGAGCTGGGGGCAGTAGCTTCCTACCTACTGTCTGTAGTCAATCAGTACTTAGGCACGTGTATGATAGAAAAATTTTGGATGTACTTTATTTGTAGGATATTAGTATTGAGGTTGAGGTTGAGGGTCTTAGCTACGAGTTATTTGCTAGCGGTGTTTCTGTTCTCATGCCGCGGAACCCGCATATGTAGCTAAAAAAGAGACACCGCTAGCAAATAACTCGAGTCTCTACGGTATGTGGGGGGTTGGTGTGGGTGCGGCTACTCGGGCTTTTATATAGCTCGGCAATCGTGAGCCTATTAGTACAAATTCTCGCTATTTATGACCAGAAAAGCGAAGATTCAAGTACGACAACAACACCAAGGCCATGGCTTTGGGCCTGAAGATGCACAGACCATTCCCTGCAATGTGGAATATGGTACCTATAATTTGTTAACAAACTGAAATTGTTACTCTCCTTGGTTTGGGAATGGCTCGTAACGGGTTTGGATGGACGTCATCAAGAATATATATAAGTGTATATTAAAGCGTAGTCAGATGGCTACAGTGTACTTGCCACTCAATGGGAGACTTCTCTACAACTACAGCCTTGAGAACTTATCCCTGGGAACCGCCTGGCGAGTGGTTGGAATATGAATTCACTGGCTTGCAATATATGCTGTTGGAGAGCAGGTTAATTGGGAATTCGGTTTTTTACCAGGGTATATGTAAACACATCCTGCACGCGGAGACCTCCTTCGAGTATAGCGAGACAGTATGCAACTGTTGTGTCACTCTTGACACATGTGTCGGGATATATGTTGATTACAGAGCATATGCACAGGCAAGGTAATCCGGAGAGACGTCCGGCCGTTTTACATTTTGGAATTGGATACCTTTTTTGTCACACATACGTGCCGCAAAGGCCGGCGGAGGAGGTCCGCGATGATAATAGCATGGAGCTGTGATTCCAGGTTGTGACCTGTATCAGACCAAGACACTCCACCGAGCAAGATAATAAACCTCCGAACTACATAGTGAGGACCTGATATTTTGGCCCCCCAAAGAGTGATACAGCACACGAGACATAGTCCGTTTCGTATTAGAAATTCCTTGACAAATATTCGTTACTAACGAAGTAGCTTTCAAACATGGAAATTGTTGATGGAATTCTTCAATTGCCATCCATCCTGGCCTTGTGGTAGCTGATCGAACCTATATCGTTGTAGTTTCATCTTCGAGGATGCCTGAAGCCGATTTAGCTCACACTAAATTTTTATGACAACGGATACTTTCATTGACCTTTGACAACTCGATATTAGTTTGGGGGGCTTGAGCCTAGGCTGACTAGTGAACGACCTTGTAATTATATATGTAGCAAATATACCAACCTTTGGGTTAACTTAAAATCTCGGTTCGTTTGAGTACCGGCTTATGTACTTATATATATACAGTGCCATGCGGAAAGTCTTCGAGATTCAGCCGCGCAGGGATCGGCGCACGTGCAGGCTGCGGCTAATCTATGTACGCCCTGGCTAGCTGAGTGTAGCTGAGTGCTCAAACACCAAGATACTCATGCCTTTGCCTGTCTCTATCTACTAAAATGTTATTAAAAGGTAGCATATGTCAGTATACCCGGCTGGAATAGTCATCAAAATAGCTAGTTAGCCGCGGCCTGTACGTGCACCGATCCCTGCGCGGCTGAATCTCGAAGACTTTCCGCATGGCACTGTATATATATTATATCTGTACATAAGCGGTGTGCCACATCAGAAATCAAGTCTAGGCCGTAGCTCTCAGCGATGTATGATTAGTGGGCATCAGCACACTCGTTCCCAGAGGTGATAATGAACCAGGTGTATTAGTACCTATCGTACTCTTATCAAAGTCCTTCAAAAGTGCCGAATGAGTCCCGGCTACATTCGGGCGCCAAACTAGCAGAACAGGCATATCGGTATCGATACACATGTTTGAACGTGGCGAGCGGTGAGTCGTGGATCCAGTGAAGGACGTGCTATAAGAGAGAGAGAGAGAGAGAAGGTAGAAGCTTGTATTGATCTAGCTACTATAATGAAGTGAACTGATGTGTTGTGAATATACAGAAGTAGCAGGCAATACAGGGGCTATATATACATGAACGAGCATTCAGGTGAATGCGCACATGAACGTTCACATGGGTGCACATGGTAGCACATGCAACTCAACGTGAGAGGCTAGGTGAATAGGCTCAAGGCGGGTTTGCAAGGTAATGACTGTATAGCTAGGTATGGGCGGAATGACATGCACTGCATTCTAACAACACGCAGGGGTATTATGTAGGCGGATGCATTGGAAATCTGCGAAAGCTTGGTGGATCATTGTGATGCTGTTCATGTTTTCACAAAACTGGATATCACGCGGGCTGGGGGCCGAGCCTAGCTGATACTGGTATAGTATGGAATATATCGAAGAAGAACGCTCGTTACTTTTGCATGCACAAAATGCCTACATGTGGAAGTGATCTTCTTTGCTAAGATGGGGAACCCCATGTCGTACCCTTGATAGCTTTCAAGGGCCAACCGGACGGCCCGCAGAGAACATGTGTGCGGAGTCACGTTTCACAATTTTAATTCATGCAGGTACGAATCTTCAGTGCCAGGGTAGATAAATACCGGTAAACACGACAGACAAATTCTGGTACCGAATAAGACCTCTCCCATCACCTCACTGCATTTTGCTTTTTCCCCAGATACTCTTGATGAGACAGGTGAATCTGTGATTACGATCCATCCTGGATAATGCGGGTTTAGCGGATCATGGTCGGCAGTGAGGTGGAGGTGGTTACTGGTCATCTGCAGCCCTGTCCTCCGGCACATCCCGATAAACATGAAGGCATGAGGGCATCCATGTGGACGAGGCCCCACTCTGTGATGCACGTGCGCCTTCAGCTTGCAATTGCGGAGATCAGGAGCTTGCGGTCATGAATAGTTGCCTTAGGGGTATATGCTGTCTTGGCACCTACATTTAGTGTGTTCAAAACATGTACCTCGCGCCAGAATATATATAGTATATACCTTCAGTGCCCGACAAATTGTCAGCAATTCGTACCTTACCTTTTGCTGGTACGCTCGTTATGGTCCCTACAGGATCCATACCACAAAGAGATGTCGATTTTGGTCAACAAGTACGTACATCTACGTAAATTAGAATATAAAATACTATATACTATATAAATTTGGTTTACAAGAGCAGAATCAAGGGAATGCACCGATGATTGATAGGACATATCGTTATTGTTATCCTCGAACTGGGTATCACCTGGTGTTTGCAAAAACATTGCACCATTAGGGTTTCTTTGACTAGGTTAGTATGGGCAAGGCCCTGATTGTACTGCTGCTCATTCCATACTAAAGTATTCTGATTTATATATGTTCATATGTCATATTTCTGTACAACTATATCCGTTACATCCGGGTATGCCACAACAGCCATGACACCTCCAAATTGATAATGCATCACAAAGTACTATGGAAACTCAGATGTTACGACCGACGTTTTAACAGATTGGTGAGTTACTAAACTTCAGTTGATACGCTCAATTGGTAACTAGGAGCACAGACGTGTGGAGGCAAGAGGCATGGCGACCTGAGGCCTAAGTCGTTTTTGGGACCTCGGGTGCTACTGTCTGGGTCTCTACATTTTTTTTATTCTTCAGAGGACTCATTACTCGTGTGCGGCCCCAATAGTAATATGGGGGCCATGACGAGCCACCCGGAATTCTGGGTGGATTCAAGGGTCAGGTAGGTTAGCCTGCGTGGTTCAGCTTCGGGACCATTCCATGACCGCCCCCCCCCCCCCTCTCTCTGTCCACCGGCTGAGTGTATAAGTAGCTGAAGAAAGCCTCCACTACGCCCTACTGTTCTCCACCCTCAGCTTCTTCCCAGATCGGTTTGTCGAGGCCTTCCCAGGCCGAACAGCTTACCTCATAGATAGATGTTTGGGGTAGTACTCAATGATGATATGGTAGCTAGAGCTGCCCTCCGGTGAGCAGCCATAATGTGGTCTCTTCAGTAACTTCTGCATTGAGTGAAAGAGGTAAAGGTGATATGCTAGGGGTCCGACATCAAAATCCAATGATTGGTTTGTGAACACACCCCGTATTATGACACCTCGTTCTGTGAGGCCTTCAGTTTCAGTGAACCAGGTGATTCTAATTCGTGCATACATACTTACGTAGAGTACTACAACTTAAGTATGTTGGTAGTTAAATTCCGCTGGATTATCACCATCATACTTCATAGCTAATGCTCTAGACTGATAATTGTGAACTATTAATACGTAAAATACGTAATACCACTCATTGTTGGCGATAAAATTTTTGAAAGTAGCAGCATAGGTGGCTTGGAAAGTACCGTACGCACGCAGTGGCTATAGTATCCCCTCACTTACTTCTAACTAACTAGCTTCAGTCTCAGACGACTCTGTCGAGTTCAATCAATTATCATGGAACTAGTCACTTGGCCATTGGACTGTAGAGTACATATGCATTACATGGGCCCTCAGTGAAAGCCTGTACCGAGATACGGAAATACGCGAACTCGGGGGGATAGGTGCGTTGGGTTGGTGGGGTTGGGGCCTCGAAATCTGGAGCACAGTTGTGAAATCTTGCAGTCCCTCAGGGCTAACACACTTGTATCCTGCACTATACTTTGGAATGTAGTTTTACTGCGGGTCGGGGGGTAATCTTGTGGCTTTGGGAGATATACGGGTGTATGAATGACAGGACTTCATAGATATGAGTCTCTATATGCAGTTCTAGTACTCTAGGCCCTACTATATAAATGCACAAAATGCTGCATTTTTTGATAAAATATATGGATACAATCATTTGGTAAATCGGGGCAATGTTCTCCTCCAGTGTTCTCTAATCAGACCTGAATCGGGCGCTTATACCTGGTTGTACAAGTAGTCGCCTGGCATTGAACATCTAACACATATTTCTATAGAGAATACGGAGTACTATGACCCGAGATTTGAAAATTACCTAATGTATTCAAAGAAATATCTGTGCATCTTCTGGAATAAACACAAGTGAAAATATCCGAAGTGCTAAAACTCCACATGGGGGAACATGTCGGCTGGAATGGTGAGGTTGGCACTTACCTAAAATGGCGCACTTTCTACTAGCTGAACCGTGGCACTGCCAGCCGTCAATCGAAAAGAGGAAAGTACGAGTCCCTCAATTTTGAGAGTCCCGTGATATTTACCTGTGGTCCTCTGCAATACTGCCATAGATCAAATGCGACATTCCATAATTATAACTCTGAGGAACTTTCCACAGTCGCCACTCCTACCCTCACCTCCACTAGTACCTCTTAAGATCTTAATAATATTAGAGAGTATCTTATTCCCTCCTCAATCGATATCCGATACCATGGTGCAGGTCTAACCTCTGACGCACTGCTAAGGTGGTGTTTAATAGTGCTAGATATTACCTACTCTGAATTGATTGTCTTGCTGGGCTTGCGCCTTGTGTATAAAATGTTCAACATACCCAGCTTAAAGGTGACCTACTTGGGCGCCTTCCTTACTCCTATTCCTACCCAAGCTTTTGGAAGATTTTCTAAATCTAGCCTCCCAACTTTGCAGGTCGTCACACAGAATCGGGGTATCTAGTGCTCAGTGTAACTTATGAAATCTGGTCCTGCCACCACAGAACCACCAGACGTTCAGAGGGTGTGTATACGAGGTTACCGGCCTCCCACCACCACTGAAGCTTTTCCTTCCGCAGCTAAATTCACCAGGTGATGCGAGGCTATCATACATCACTGTGATGCAAATACAACACTGAATTGGGTACTATACATATATGGGGTTCTACATATAGCGACTTGCATGCTGGGTAGTGATAGCTGCTACACGCGCTACAGCCGAACCTCTATATTAGCATAGGTAGCCTCGAGACCAAACTTCCTATACTATCAGGGGAGTTATGCATTAATAGAGGTTTTGCGTGGAATATTAAACACATGTAGTATATGGGTGATAATATGTGGAATTCATATGTTAATTCATGGAAGTACTTTAAGGTAGCTAACATATCTCTTAACAGCTCCTACTAGTGCTCCTGCTGCCCTCGCTGCCGCTACTGTCGCCGGATCCGGCCCTTCTGCAACCTGCGGTGGTGGTAGTTCATCTCAGAATCTCTTTAGAATACCTAAGCTTTATATCAGTCTCAAATATTATGATGCCCGTATCTCAATAACACTTAACTAGGCAATCTCCGCATAAGAACGTTTTTTTCCCCACCTTCCATTCCTTTTCTTTGCAGCCAGCTCAACCTTTTTCGGTTTAGCTTCCGGAGTTCGAGGGGCTTGAGCAGACAAGGTATCTCCATTGCCAGTCACCTCTGGATCTTTAGCCCCCGTTGTCTTTAACCTTGCCGATTGTCGTGGAATGTCTAGGTATGGTTCTCGTGGGCCATTGAGCCTTACTCTCCTCTCTCTTTGCCGGGACTGGGGGGTCTTGTTCTGAGCCCTAATCTCATGAAGAGGAGTTTCCTTCAGGCTGTTAACGGCGTTCTCTATAGAGAATTCTATAACCTCATCGATTGTAACACCTGGCTTTGGGGTAATCCCTCTAGCTCTCCCCTGAGCTACTCTTGTTGAGGTTCCTAGATCTTCGCGCGGGCTGCTCAAAGCCAACCACCAAGACGCCTAGCACCCACGATGAAAGCCCCCGCCCGGGCCGCACTCTGGGAAACCCGCCCTGCGCAACGCACATCGGCTGCACTCGACTCCTTTAGGAGGGTCAGTGGCAAAAATAAAGGGTGAACCACAAGGGCTTGGGTTCGGACACTGCTCGAAGGCACCTTTAGTCATTGTTGCGCAAATGGCGCAGACGCGAAAGGGTTGTCGGCACATTTTTTTTTATTTTAGAAATCTAGCTCTTGGGAGGTGTCAGATTGTATGTCAAGGATGCTTACAGGTGCATGTACTTATAGCTACATAATCTAATAGTCATGGAGGATCTTGTTTGTAAACTGGCAGGAACGAGCCTTTGTCTGCATCCTGAAGACATCAGGAGTTATGGCACCCCTAACTTTATAGGCCAGCACTGCAGCACTCTCATGGCCAGGGATACTCTCTAGGCCATGTCATGTTACAGCTATCGACCTGGACTGTACATGTAGATATAAGCCCATAGTCTGGTTATTCAGTACTACTTTTCATTAGGTCCCACTCTATTTCAGCTAGTGCGTGGCGTACGATAAAAATAGCGTCACAATAAATAGACGGTCGCCAAAAAATTGATATCTATGGATTTTTGCAACGACATCTCAGTTCATCGTGTCGACCAGGCTGAGCCCCCTACACGCCTTTCCAGCATCACAACTTGATTACCGAAACTTATTAACCCTAATTTGTATGAATTTGTATAGTGGGTGGTCGACGTAGAATCTGAAATCGAATATATCGGTCAATCAGATATATTCTTATCTTGGACATTCTTGCTGAACATACCAGGAACATGTGTTTTTTACTTTCAGGATGGTTGGGTAAAGATTGTATTGTTTGTGTAATTTAAGGTGAACTGTGTCAGATGCCCACTAGGAGAGTGCAGTCATCGGCTTACAAAGCGTTCCAAGATACAGCACTCCCGGGAAAACTGGTGAATAAGAGCCCTTGCCAGTATTTTTTGATCTTTCCCTTTTGTGGTAGCGTTACTACCTGTGGGAGGCGTTGCACTCTGGAAAGGATGTGCAGTAGGAGAACCACCAGATATAATACAGTACAGTTATGTTTCACTTTTTGGCAAGGGCTCTTATTCACTAGTTTTCCCGGTACAGTAGTCAGGTTGCACGTAGCTTATAATGGCTGGAATAAATTGTATCTCAAAAGTGGAAATACAAAAGGCAGCACCATATTCTTTAACCAACTGTGTCCCCAGCCTGTTCATGATCACAACGTTAACCTATCTAACCTTGCATCAGCCATGGTTGGATTCGGAAGTCAATCAGCTTTGGGCAAAAATTGTGCTTAACAACATTCTGCGATACATCTAGGCTGCTGTGTAGCTACTGCTACTGCATCATCTTGGCATTCAAAACCATTCCATTTCATTCGAGATGTTCTGATTGTTTCCATATGGAATGTCCACCGCGCACGGAAGCTTCTGCGAACGATCGATGTGTTACCCTGAACTTAGTCATCCGGTCAGTGGTGCGCATATCAAATTCCCCGCTTTATTGGAGCAGATAATTGCAATTGGTGGTCAACATATATGCATCTACTGGGCATCCCACACGCAGCGGCGCCATTGATGGGCTTGGGGGGTAAGGGAAATCTATTCATATTGTATTCTCCAGCGGATCGAGGCTAATCCCCAGCTTGTCGGAAGGAAACAAATGTGGAATGAAAAACCAACGAACCAAACGTTAACCTCACTGATAGGGTATTAGCCCACAACAGTGTAGGATCAATGAGCAGTCCTTCGAAAAAAAGGTTATTGGCCTATTCCCGTGTCGTTTTGAAAAAACAATAGTAACCCAAGCGTAGAACCCCCTTCATTTCGCTATCAATCCAAATAGCTTTCCTCCTACGCCCGAAATAGCCCCTGTCACAGCCCCAGAAACCGCCGCTGCCGCAGCAGCTAAAATTGTGATTGATGCCTTCTCAGCCTCATCGGAAAACTTCTCGACAAGGGCTATGGTCTGCATTTGCAAGTGCGCCACTGATTTATTTTTGGGATATCCATTCGATTGCAGCAGTTCCTGGACCTGTTTGTGTAAAGTCTTCTGAATGGTTGCCTGACCCGTTTTATGCGCCACTGCGTACCAGGTGCATGCCTTCTCAACTTCGGTTTGAGTCACTGGCAACGCCTCATTCGATTTGCCGCGATGAGCCACTGCGTATGTCATGACTATGATAGTGTCCAACATACAAATCAAGAGCAGGTAGCTGGGAAGTGAAGTGTCACAGATGCCGGAGGTGTGTTTGTCAAGATCCACCCAGGGACTTCCGATGAGGCGCTTGATCAATTCGGAGTCTGAGAACCCCATACTAAAGGTTGCAAGGACGGGTTCCATGAGTAATGTTGATAGTGACATGCCAGCAGGGTCCTTGTTACGACAAAAGCGATGCACTGCTCCAGAAGTGTTAAACAAATACCAAATCGTGTAAGCCCGAATGGTTTCCTCTGTTGCCAATGCAATCTTTGGTTTCACTTCGACCCGCTGAGCTTTAATCTGTGAAATGTATACCGAATCATGATCGAGGCAGGTTGCCGACTCTTCAAGCAGATTTCCGGGTGCTTCACTGGCTATATGTAATTTAAAAGCTTAGCGAAGAAGAACTAGGACATTTTTGGGGGCAGTTGAATACTTACCCATTCCAGGTATGTGTACGTATTTTCCTGCCTTAGGTAAACTCAGCTGCCCTTGAATGTGGTCTATCGCTGCTGCAAATGCATTTTGGATATTGACCTCTACATCGGAGCCATCTGGAATCTCCATATGTTGTCTGAAGTGAGATAGGAGGTTGTTCTCATTTTGGAGAAAAACGAGAACCGGAAGGTCACCAAAGTTCATCTTGAACAGATCCTCTTCTGAATGATCTACTCCCTCCTCAGAACAGTCGTGGAAGTACCAAATGGCATGAATTCTCGATGCTTGATCTGGGTTTGTGCGTTGTTCTTCCAAGAATTTTTCGACCTCATTGCGTCCATCGCTGCTCCCTTCACCGAATCCATTGGAGTAGTGGATACGCACTTCGTCATTTCCTGTAATAGGTACAGGGTTATGGATACCCTTATTGGTCTACACGAGTCACACAATATAGCGTTAGTTGAACTCTTGTATATCAGGTTACCAAAGGTGTCTCACAGGTCCGGTCGGTTTCCCGAATATTGTTGTTATTATGGATTCTTTGCCGGAATTTGGCCTTCCAATAACTAACAGATTAAACGACTTGACAGCGCTCGCCTCATTCACAATGGTATCTATAGTTTGTTCCTCCCACCATGGCGCAGAATCAATCGGCAGAGCCCCAAATCGATCGGCCAGAAACCGGCGGAAGTATTTCCAGGTATACACCTGAATTCTAAAGGTTGAGCTGACATCAAAAACGAGATATGCTGCGGGATGTACGAAGACCTTTGGTTTCAGAAACTTCACATAGGGTGGTTTGGTGACGAATTCGAAAAACTCCCTAGGGTCAGGAATTGTAGGGGAGAAAGGTTTATTAAGTTTCAAACCCCACACCCCCCTAGACTGTGCATGGTATCGAATCATATCGAACATTTTGAGCGCAATCTCGTGAGGTGTTTCAATAACATTATCGGCCCCCGTGAAGAGGATGTCGTAGGGTTTGATGGTGGGATCGAGAACGAGGCCATAATCCATGGAAGAGCGGAGGATCCACTGTAGCGGCCAGAGTGCCAGGCCCTGGATATCATCGCCTCCCCCAATATCATGATGGTAACCAAAAAACCACGCTTCAAGATAACTGCGATCGGAGGACCCAGAGGCTGACTTCCAAAACGAAGGATTGAATAGCGCACGCTGTTCATTTAGAGCTAGGGCGTGTCGAAAGTGGTCAACCAGGGCGGGTGCGTCCAGTTTAAAATCGATGATGGGGATCCCGCCTTGGACAAGATTATGGACTGGCAACGTAATGACGGTTTTGACTGTATCAAAGGCGCCGAGCACACGAATTCGGGGCGCGGGGATACAATATTCTCTAGGGATCGGTCAATGTCAGTTCGCATTCAGTGAGTGAACTCAGAAATGGTGATGCTCCATACGGTAACTGTGATTGCTTCTGCAAATAGACGTTAGAGAATTCTATTCCTGGGACATAGAACGAGGACGTTAGGTAGTACCGATATAATTGTAAAATTCGTGACCTCCATATACCTCGCCAAAAGTTCTCGGAATCTTTTTTGGAAAAGCACATCTTTTTTCGGATCCTGGTCCAGGCTGTCTGCCTTGATTAGACCTACATGTTCTAGGAATGACGCTAGTGCTCTTGCAATAACTGGACGTCAGGCAGTCAAAACATTAGCCAAACGTCAATTACATATGGACGTCTGATGTGCACATACATGCGCCCCGACTGAACCCATAAAGATATATTTCGTGTGGGTTATTTCCACCATGTTGCAGTTGTTGACAGCAAACGTGGTATCCTGCACGCAGGATATCCAAATAACCTACCACCACAGAGACAAGTCTTATTAGTACAAATTCTCTTCCAAATTAGTTAGAACGCTATACCGTGTCCTGTGGCACCATCAAATAATGCCTTCGCTCGCACCCCAATATTGCCTCCCTCTTCCGCATTTACAGTGGCGACCCCCTCAAAATATTGAGGATACTATCATTGTATAGCATGCAGACTTGATTAGTAACTGCGGCAATTACATATACTTGATGTTGCTCCTCAGAAATTATGATATGGGCCTATATACCTGATACATTGAGCTTCCATTCTTGTCGGTGACTGGCCCAGGTGTAGTCAACTCATATATCTTCCAGATGGAGTCGCTTGTTCCGCTCTTGGCCCCTATGAAACACCCTACGTTAGATGCAATATCAGGTACTTGAGCTAGTTGCTTATCATACCCTTTGCTGCACTGAAAGAGCCCTGTGCAGTATCACCAGTGCCATCAAAACATAGAACAAGACGGACAGGGAGCTTTTCTGTGTTTTCTGGTGCATCGTGCTTTGTAAAAGTCTTCACTCCTGGTGGGACCAGTTGCAATGGGTTGACTACAGAGGTCAAAGACAGTACGCTTTGCATGGCTCTGTCAATAAGGATGCTAAAGTGTTTTTATCTCTGTAAATACTAAAAGGCCGGCTTGTAAATATCTAAATGGAATACTTCTGGCCGATATCGCAGTGGTATGGATTGGTATGGCTATGGAAGGCTGTGGGGCATGGGGAGAATGATATTTTAGTGGAATCGGCTTGATAATATATATTCATACTGGGACTTGCACAAACACATGCCATCCATTGTTTGTGATAAGTATACGTCTCTAGCTCCGGAGCTCTCCTACTTACGGGGTTCCACACCTGCTGGTACCCATGATGAAGCATGAGAGTTAAACGTATGTGGATAAAGCTTCCATATGGACCCCGCAATATCATTCTTTCTGCGGAGAGGGCCAAGCAGAAGCTCTCGGGTTCGGGAGGTATGCAGGTAATATTTAATTTGCAGCTCGTATTCGTTAAATACACTACTCTTGATGAGGTTTACGGTATAGATCCACATGTGTTAACACGATCGATGTAGTCGCACCTGGATGTGTTCTCCACAAAGTGGCAAAACATACGGGACTTGCCTCCGGCCTTCCTGCACAATGCCTCAAAAAACCTTTACCGGTAAGTATATATGTGGATATCCACCAATAGTACCAGTACTTCTCAAGACTAGACCGGCAGCCTACATAAGATTGAACTGATCAACTACCGTAGTAGGTATTTCGAGTTTATTCTCTAACATGGGAGGCGCCTGCAAGAATACTCGCTAAATCTTGACCACAGGTTGAAGGATTGCTTGAATCTCTTCCACATATCCTTAGTTAAGCTACTGGTTTACTGCTGGATATCAGGTCTCAGTTCTAGCTGCTTTCCAGCCCGCTGATCAGCATTGCAGGCGCAATCCACGCTAGCGAATAACTCGAAAGAATACGAGCTACGTGCGGGGTAACATAGCAATAGAAAATCTCCCTCTTCAATAATGGTACTTTCGCTGATCGACTAGACCACTTCCAGAAGATTGTGTTGCGTATAGGTAGGTATTGTATCCGTATTCAATGGCAGGGTGTATATGTATGTACATGCATGAGTATGTATATGTACTTACTCAGTACATACATATGCGTCACTCGGCCTTCCCGCATGCGCAATGCTGGTCTGGTTGCCACCAATGCTCGCTTTGAACTTGTGAGAGAGAGCAAAGCAGGTGTAAGCATGATCCACATCTGTTCAGCTCGAATGCAGCCGAACAGACCACCAACATGTAGCCTCTAACTTGAGTCTATACGGTACTCAATGTTATACTTGTCTTATTGAATAATATACATCATACATAAATACATGACTAGAGTATCGCGGAAAATATGAATCTCGCTATTTTAGTCACGTGATTTGTTCACACGACCAGGGGTATAACAGAGAACTTGGTGGAATAGCTGTGACTACAATCCACTCGGCCAAGGAGGCACACAAAGTCCCTTCGAATCAATAGGTGGGATCCGGATGGACATACGTGACCGACGTCCACACTGGGCAATCACTGTGAATTTCCAACTGCGCTGAAGCGCGGGAGGGTCGGCTGGCGTTGAGGAGCTACATATAGTCTGGTTTGGAGCCATGTGAAGGTAGTAACTGGAGGAGACGGAAGTGGGGGCATGTGGGGGCAGGGATACATATGTACACTACGCCTGCCCCAAGTCCTCAGAGGGATATATAGAATGCACCTGGAGACCGATCACGGTTTTGTCATGTCGACATATATGTACAGTATGTACTGTAGCAATGGTAATCCGTATATAACCATTAGTAATACTCATGTGAAATAACTTTTTAGCTACTAAGTATGTCAGTGTGGGTTCGGCGCAGCAACCAGTCATAAAGCGAATGATTCATATAAATAACCATGCGGGGTACTTGAGTAGGTACCAGTTCGCGATCGAGGCACATACCTAGGTACCGAATTACTACCTAGTCTGGTTGGCACTACCGAATTGCAGCTGTTGATCCTTCCGGGTTAAGTAAAGCGGGGTCCTGGCTAAAGTTAGAACACGCAACTACACTTACTTGAATAGAACAATAGGTACTGTAGGGGTTGTCAACAATTATCTACATGCAAGTTTTTTTGGCGGGAGTATCTCGCGGGGCACCTACTGTATCCCAGATAGAGTATGAGTAGTACCTATAGTGCATACAGTATATAATGTACATACATTCTTTGAGAATACCTCGAGGGTAACCGGTACTCAACGAAATGCGGGGATCCAAGATACTCACCCCTAATACTCCGACCCATATCACCAAATGTGGTAATTGCAACTCCTGCGTATTTGCCTAAGGGCAGTGGGTTCCGCACATTTGCGATATGGATTGGTCACTTTTGCAATTGCTGTGAAGTATATGTTTAACGAGCCCACTGAACCTCAAACCGCCAATATACTCAAGTTATACAGAGATACTAGTCGCCCACCAAACGACAGTATCCTACATCCGCTCATTGTATACATGTAGTGACAGAAGGTGCGTATTATACCCGTCGGACAGCGCATAGTACAGTGCGTACCGTCCGAAGCTTGTACTGGTGCCCTTCACTATCCTGTCGGAAAAGTTCTGTATCAATCGATCACCGAGCCCTCCGAGCTACTCTGCCTATATGTGCGCATACATACTGTACATACCAACCATAGCCTGTTATACCAAAAAACATTCACATGCACTGAATTGCACAAACACAAAGACTGATATTTCCGTGATGTGCTCCACACGTTACCTGGGATTAAGAAAATATCCCAGGGCAAATACTGCTCGCTCAAATCAGTATATAAGCTTTCTCACATACTCTGTATTCAGTTCTTGACTTCCCCTTGTATTGAAACACTCGCCAATATTGTAATTTCAACGTGTTACACTTTTTTGTAGTATTACTTTCCTATTGGTTCGTCTACCGAGCTGGTGCTTTCTCCCTGATACCGTTCCATTCATCTCCGTAATTTCAACCCTCTTCTTCTGGATCCTCCTCATAATCAGCTTCCACATACCCCTCCTTCCTCTTCCTCTTCCTTCTCTCTGCCTCCAGGGCGTCCCACTCCACTCCCTTCTTTCTCTTCTTTTGCCTTTCCTTGTCTTCCTCCTCTGCTTCAAAATCCTCCCTCTGAAGCTCCCTCGATTGCAGCAAAAATCCTAGGTGGGTTTGCCCAATCTCCACCCCTTCCCTCCTCACCTCCGCCAGCCGCCTCAGAAACTCAAAAGGGCTCTTTTGAAAACCTCCTCTAGTTAAGCTTGCTACCCCGCCGACTTTTGGTGTATCCTGCTCCCACAAATTCTTCCTGCGGGCTAATAGTCCATATGGCTTCACCCCCTTCGGCCCGCCGTCCCTACCAAATATACCTAGGAACTCACACGTTCTCCGGTATGTCTCATAGTTGCGGAAAAACACCCCCCCTGCATACAGATTCACCTGGGTCATCAAAGCATCTCTCTGGGATCCAAACCTGTTCTCCCAGTTATCTTGCAGTGCTGGTATTGTTGCATAAGTGAGGCTATCGAAATTTGGTGCTGATGCTTGAACTTGAGCGGAGTACATATGGAGATTCACAAATTGTGAAGCCCGAATATCTGGGAGGAGCTCGTTTACCTCGAAGGGACTGAGGAGGATCAGGGTGATGCTGTCTTTGAAAATGAAAGAAGTGGATATTAACCAGGTGACAGGGCGGAGGGACCAGTCTCCTGTTGAGCGGTCACTCTGGTGAATTTTGACGGTGCGGGAGAAGTCGGTCGTGGTAAGGATGTTATTTGTCCAGGGTTCTCGTTCAATCAGGTGGCTGAGCGAGGTCTGATCCAGTGTGTCCATAAGAGTTAGAAAAGGTGACCCCCCTGAATTTCTAGGCAGTGGCGGTACTATCCCCGTTCGAATGAAATGGACAAGGGCTTGTTCCACTTTGTGGCTGTAGGGTTCAAGAGTTGGAGGTTGGGGTTTCCAACTAGTGTGCTCAAATTCCCGTTGGATCTCCCGCTCCACTTCACGTTCTTGCTCCTCTTGTAAAGTGACTTCCTGGAGTGATGTGGCTTGGTATTCCTCACATCGGGACTTGATTTCCTGAAGCTGCATGTACCAGGGTCGCAGTTCAGGGTCCTGTAGCTTTTGTGCAATAACATGCGTCAGAGAGTCCCGGCTGCGGTTAGAGGTACTATATAGTTCTGTGAGGGTTTTAGCCGCTGGTTCCTTCCATGTGGTAGCGAGTCTATTTCCATCAATTTCATTACATAAGTACATTCTCCACGCTTTCTGCCGGGTCTGGTGACCGATTCCCCGGTGGGCCCATAAAGAGAGGCTCTGTTGGGTCTGAATGCAAGTTTCATGCATCACCCAGGACAGGATATCGATAGTCTCGATGGGAAGACTAGAGCCAATCTTATTGCAGTGCTTGAGGACCTTATGATGGACCTCCGGAGGAGCAAAAAACGAGACTGATTGACCGTGGCCGAGATTTCGCATCCTCATACACGCTATGCATAGAAATTAATTTGGTAAACACTTCAAGATGACGTGGATCGGAAATCCGGAGACGATTTTGGGGATGATTCTGGGGATGACTGACCTTGAACCAATTTGTCCTTGGTCAGCTTTGGCCCCAATGTAACTGCTGCTGTGCTAGCATTCGGCAATTTGATATCCGTTCCCCTAGTATGGCCCTCATCCAAGTACAATAAACAAGTCGTCATGTTTCTTGCATACATCGATGTGAAGTATGGGTGCACACTACCATCCTTTTCCATTACCATAAGTTCATCCCTATCATTAAAGAACAATGCTGCAGTCCATAACTGATTTCGATTCGTTGCCAGTGTTAACCAATAAAGTGCCACCTGCTCATTGTTCATATCTAGCAATTGCGCTCCTACGTCTAGCAAAACTTGAATCGACCGCTCCTCGTCTACTAGCTTCTGTAAGAATTCTCTTGCAGACAGCCGCTCGGCACCATGGACAGCGGTTGCCTCTGCGCATGTATAGAAGTTGTTTTCAGGCTGCAGAAGGTAACTGAGCACTTTTGCGCTCGTGTGAGCGTGGTCAACAAGCTCCACCTGCTCTATTGATGTTGGGAGGAGATATCGATTGTCGTTCGTCCCACTAAAGCCAGTGGTAAGGTGTGTCTTCTCCTCCGCCAAATCCCAGCCAGATGCTGTCAATTTGTGCGAAAATTCTTTGCACTCGTGGGGAAACACCATGACTGCGAGGTAGAAGTCAATGACGCCCTTGCTGAATTTAAGGACTGGGTATATTGTGTGCGACCACTGATAATTATCCTCAAGATTAATTGCATTAAGGTGCCATAAATGCGGTGGAAGAGTCTCTTTACATCCCTTAATCCAAGACTGGTATTCTGCCCCCGAGTCAGTGAGATGGTCAAGTTCTTGAAAGCACAAGCGGAGTTGCGACTCTGAAACTCCTTGGTAGTAATAGGACAAGCAGGTGAGTGCAATGGTAATATCGGGGTGACTAAACTTTGCACGAGGCGCAGGGGTGTCTTTGGCACGATAGGGCACGGCAACGTGGGACTTGTAGGGCTTGCCCCGGAGGCCGTAGTCCACACGCCACCTTTTTTCCTGCAGAACAAAGGAAAGGATCCCATGTGCGAGTAACCCCCTGAGAAGCAGAAGGAATGGCGGGATTTCCGTCAATTTTGACAACTCCTCTTCCCTCATATCCTTGTCGCGTATAAAGCACAAAACCAAACTACGTAACTGATTTGTGAAGTACCCCATTGAGACCCATTTCATAAAATTCCTCTGAATAAGGTCCTCTGCAATCCGTGCTACCAACTCCTCTTCGGCATCCTTTTCCAACAGCCGTACGAAAGGGAAACTTCCCAGGGCATCATACCTCTCAATCAGTTCGATTCCATGAGTATAGTGTTCTTTGAGTACCCGGATGTGCTTTCTTACGAGACTGAAAATCTCTTGAATCATGACCCAGCGTTTGGAACCTAGTTCTAAAGACTGCTCTATCCCCGTTGAGTAGATCAGCTCGTAACGGACATGCAGAAGCTCGTCGCTCTCATCCAATATGTCCCGTGCGTGCTGGTCCAGCCAGCGTTGTGATTCGAGAAGAGTGAGGTCATCACTGCTGAACAATGATTCGATTCCCATGAGCTTAAAGGACATTAAATGCTCGGGTTGGACAACGAGGATACCCCCATTGGCCATACATTCCTTAAACAGGTTCAGCGTTTGCCGGTGCGATTTCACGTGCAAACCCAGGGCAGACTTAGCCTGACGTGAGAAAGGGAGGTAGTATATGCGCCGATTTAACAGCCCACCCAGCTTTTGCACTAGCAGATTGAACATTTGGCTCGATAATGGCTTGGGTACTACTACTCTCACCAGTTGCTCTCTGTTTGCCAACGCTACAGCAACAATAGGCACAATGACAGAGGATTTTCCCTCTCCCATATTTACCTGCATCAGAGAACTTCTTCCAGAACATGGTGAAATCATCTCTGCTGCGATTTTCGCTTGCACAGGCCTGATTAGTATGTTGTTCTCGATCTCGAAAAGTAGCCACTCAGGGTATTCTAATGGGTCCCAGTCCTCGTGGCCTTTATTCACCCATTCCTTTGTAAATTCAGCCAGATCCTGGCGCCGTATATGGCAATACATACGGGTAGCTTGTTGATACAAGGAAACGGATTTCCCAAAAGACACAATCACCTCTTTCGATCTCTGCGCCTCTTCTGTATTGTCACGGTTGCACAGGCTCAATAGCCTAAGCAAGCTTTGCGCGGTAATTCTCGGCTGCAACCCAGTTGTGTAAAGTAGCTCATTTGTTGTATACCCTTCAGGATGTAATGCTGCTACGGCCTGGTCGAAAATTCCGCGCATGTGTTCCATACACTGTCTAAGATACAATTCTGCAGACTCGAGGGGAGGGATACTGGTCTGTAGTTGGGTTTCAAAGGAGCACGCATGCTTGTGAAGGGCCTCCCAGCTCTGCTCCAGATCGTGGGTGTAATAGTGATGGAATCCCAAGTTGGCATTACTGGAAAAGCGAGCAAGTAATAATTTCAGCGGGTCATCGGAGGTCGTGGTAGCGTGTGGGCGTGCTTGAGATGTCGGGGCGAGGTGGATTTTGGGCTCCACTGTATTTGTCAATAGTTTCACGGCGGCCAAGGCCCTTTTGAGTCCAGAAAGGTCATGCACAATGCTGATCACTGGAAGCGGTGGATAGTGTTGGTTAATAGTGTACTGCTCGATTGGCTTCAAAGTATTGCCCTGAGATCTTGCCCGAATAATGTCGAGCTCCGCTTGCACTCTTGCCATGGTCGAGGATTCATGCTCAAACCCGGGAACAGAGGCGGGGCACCTTGGGGCAGGGATAGTTGAAAAAACGGCATTCGTGGCGAAGGCGAGAATAGTCTCAATCAGTATCATTGGAGCCTTTGACTCCCCAGAGTATGCCAACGACGACAGAATAAAAAGCAACTTATATTTATCCCACCCCCGGGAGCAGTTACGACAGAACTCATACAGCGAGAACCAATATCTAGTAAGTGGGTCTCCAAGTCGATGCAAATCATGGTCGTACCCCACTATTTCTATCCTTCTAGCAGCAAAGAGCTCACTTTCATCAAAAGTGTACATCAATACTGATGTGGGCTGTAGGTTAGTGATCCACAGATTTGTGAGCCTCGACACGCGGCAAACCCGGGCTTCGAAGTGCTGTTGTTGATCACTAAAATTCCGTGGCTGATAGATGTGGTCTTCCTGGCGGGAATGGAGACAACCTCCGTACTCCGTCGGTTGATATGCCGCCTCCCTGATCGATGCTCTTCTGTGGAGGTGCTCATCACGTTGCCGATCTGCCAGAAAAGTTAAATCAAATTGCACATGCTGAAGTGCCGCTGCGGTTTCCCAATATTGCAGGATCGATCTGGCGATGGAACAGAACTGCCCATGCTGGCAAAATGACGGTAATGCTGCCTGCCAATAGATGAGCTGCAGTGATTTTGATGATATATCCGTCTGGCTCATATAGCCGAAGCCGTACATAGGTTGCCTTGCAAAGTAACATCGCGCAGGAGTCAACTTAAATATCTTGTGGAGCAGTTGGAGTGTACTTGGGCCTCGGGTTGTTTCGGTGTCTAACTTTTGGAAGGAATGCGCTCTCGCAGAGCGCATATCGTCTAGCGCTTGTTCAGTTCCCGTCAATCCGGTAAGAGGGTCTGGCAGGCAATATGAGGTCAATGCGTGCAGATAAGCCTTAAAGAGCAGGCTTTTCGTGCTCCAATCTGGGACGAGGCGTCCTAACAGTGTGTCAATAGTATATAGCTGATATGCCACAACTTCTGCGTCAGAATCAATCCGAACGGTTGTATGATGTTGGCTAGCAGCATAAAAAACCTCCCCATAGGGGATGATAACAGTCCTCCCAGTCTCAGGGAGCCGTGACTCAGCGTCTCGCAAAACAAGATACGTCTGTAGCCCATACAAAGCTCGCATATCTTGGCCAACCCTTGGCCTGACGTCGATAACCATCCCAGGAAAATTGAGGCACGATATTTGGGCCTCCCCGCCCCTGATTTGAGTACCATCGAAGCCAAAGTCAAGCTTATACCTAGGTAGCCTTACAGTAACTCTCTCGTCTATGGAAAGTGTGATTTCAATGTTTGATGGTTTTTCAATCGATTGGAAGACCCTCCATATTGCATTTTGTATGGGACTGCGATAGTCAATTAATCTGCGCTCACCTTCCGGTAGGGTACATCGACCGTGCGCCGACCATAACTTGGAATTTGTGTATTGAGAAATAGAAATTAGCCAGTTCTTTGGTGATGCAGTCCATAGCGATTGCTCGTTGTCGAGTGGCCGGAACTCTAAAGTTTGTTGCTCTAAGTCCAAGAAGTGGGCGTAGGGCTTCAACATAGTTTCGGGGAAGTCGCCCGCGAGTTTGCCATGCGGGATGATTTCGTGGATACTAGATCCCCGTTTCGTTCGAATAACCAACTCTGTGTTGCGTTTGCCAAAGTATATCTAAGATCATAGGGGGCCGTATATGAGTAATGAATATGTAAAAAATAAAAATAAAATCTAAGATCATAGTGTTGAATAAGATAATGGACTAACGCAACAAAACCAAAAAGCGGGGCTACCTTAAATGCTGAGTTCCCTGCAAACACGGAATGAACGGTCTGAAATTGCATGCCGGGCATATCGGTTGTGGCTACCAAAAAGGTCCGCTAAGATATGTCAGAACATTCCACAGGGGTACGTATACGTAAATGCAGCCGCTTACCTTCTGAAACAATCTAGTGTATAGGGGGTCCTCCCTATATACCTTTGGCAAGTTCGACAAAGGTGTCCCATCCACAAGTAACTTTCCTTGTAACAGATTATAGTGTACGTCTATCGCCAGATCTCCTCCTGACCTGGCGGTTATCCAGCTATCATTCGGCGCATTTAACACTCTCCATGATTCCCTAGTAACATACTGTGGCAAGATCCTGAAAACTGCAGCATGAAACCATCCGTTATTTGTAGACAAAAGGTCACGTAAGACTGGCTCCATTCCATGTGCCAATCGTGCATCTCTGTTTAGCAGATCCGAGAGTTCATCGCTACTGATATCTTGAGGAGTGGTATTATTAATGAAAACAGCGCACTCGATGAAGTCTGCTAAATCACGCTCCGAATTGAACAGTGAATAGAGGACGTCATGGTCTACGTCGTAAGTCAGTCGGCATGTGACCGCTACTGTCAGAGCTAGGTGTTGCCACTTCTCTCGACCTGCGTCATCTTCGGAGGAACTTGAATGGATGTGGTGGAAGATATCCAGCATCCACTCCATGCATACTGCACGGCATGCCCTCAAGAAGTGGGCAGCTCGTGATTTGCTCTGCCCGGATGGAGCTAGGGAGAGTATGCGCGCGCCCAAGGAGATAAGTATTTGTATGGACACGTTCTGCAACCAATTCTTCTTAAGAGTGGCTAGGGAGTCTTCTAATGCACTAAGCATGGGGCTGCAAAAATTTTGATCGCTGAGTATCTCATGGGTCCCTCGTAGGTATTTGTTGTATGTACCGGTACCCTGTGGCCCTGCTTGCCAGATGGTTTGCTGAAACAGATAAGTACTCTCCAGCCGGTTGAGGTAGAGATTGGCGGCCCTGATTTCTCGGAGAATATTGAGCCATTGGAGCCTGACACCAGCCCTCAAGGTGGTGAAAGCATAAAAGTCATAGAGGGTCCACCCGGCAGGGCAGCTTGGCTGATTGCTGATGATGTAGTTTGGCGTGTGGTTCGTTGAATCAAGAGCATACTGGAGCGCAGCACTGGCTATGGGGAGCTGGAATGTACATCTTCGAGTCACCTCTTCTAGGTGGAGTGGTGTGGCCGCTAATATTGCCCCTGGGAGAGCGTTCGCGATGTGCACAATGCCCAGCTTTTCGGTTATTGCTAGCCTATACTGCACCTCAGGCCAAACTTCGAAGTTTGCAACTGAGGTGTTAGACCAAAATTGGGGGATTGACGCCAGGCTGTCAGGCGAATCTTGGGGGATTGACGCCGGGCTGTCAGGCAAATCTTGGGGGATTGCCTCCGGGGACGCTGCCGTAGGTGATTGAGTGGCGTTCAAGGGCAGCCATGCATCATCAGGCACCCGTCTCTCCAAATCGTAATATAACATCTTAGATCGCCGGCAAAAGTACTGTGCCAAAGCGTTCACCTCATCACAGAAGTTTATCGGGGCATGAGCTGGTAGAATCCAGGGTGTGAAAGGGTTGAGGAGCATCTGGTAGGTGGCATCTCGCCACGCTGCAAACACAGGTGGTAGGTCAAGCTCAAATACGATTGCTTTGGCTACCAGCCCGTTCCTAGGAAGCGGCCACTGAGGTAAGTTTGTGGATGTCCAGGCACATTGACTGCAACTATCACTGTGCATCAAGTGCCGAGTGCGAGGTAACTCAGAACATGGACATGGCCCCTCCTCCCCTTCGTCGGTCGAGTACAAGCAAATGCATACATTCAAAGCACGTTCCAAGAGCACATCATACTGCCCTTTTAGCCTCTTGCATGTGATTTTCTCCTTCAGCTGCTCAATAAAGTCTCGGATGATCTTGTCATGGAGGCTTTGATGCAAGGGGGATTGATCAAAGTATCGCACAGGGAAGCTATCCTGTGTGAGTTTTTCCCCATCCTGGAAGATGGTAGGGCCGGTGGCATGGAATCGCCTAGTTTGCATATAGGCTTCCACTTTATGTAGTCGCCTAAGATGGGCTCCGGTCGGGAGAAGGAGGACTGAGAGAAAGTTCAAAATTACCTCGAAACCACTAGGGTAGTGTTTGAGGAGCGGTATTATGGAGGTTGCAATTTGGTCTATCGCGACCCAGAGTTCGATTACCGTCAAGAGCATGAGGGAACTGTCCACCGGGCTCCTAATATACTCTTCATAAGCTACTTTACTGTAGGAAGTGAGGAAATCGTAAAGTTCGCGGCACGCGGATTCCCGGTGGCTATTCGCAGTGACGAAAGGTTCCAACAATGTTTCCACCCACAACTCGATGTCTTTGAGTGCCATTTTGCGCTCCCAACCATCCAATTGCAGGAAACTTAGGTTGGGGAGGTTGAGGTCTGATACCGGGCGATACCATATCCTTGCTGAACGGTGAAAGGATACGGCAGGTGCTGGGGCTGGGATCTTGTTTTGGTAGGTACATAGGACTTCTTTGATGTAGCACTGACTATTCACCATTGTCATTGTAGTATCTCGGGCCACATGCAACCCATCTGCAGGGGGCCAGTCCATTTCCCTTACAGTTGCCTTCTGTACCTTCTCAAACCGATTGGCGAGCACGCTGGTTGCACCATTCACTGTCTCGGCCACAAATTCTAGTAACGAGCGCGGGATTGTCAAGCCAGTCGCCTCCAATTTTGCAGCACGGCGACTGAGCTTCCGGGACATATGGCTGAGCTTCTCGTTTGGCATGGTATTCACCTCTATGGCTACTTGGAGTAGTTTGGCCAAAATGTACAGCATAAGAAGCTTGTAGTCCCGGTGCTTCTCGGCATCAGATATTCCTGTATCCGCGCTTAGTAGGCTGGTTTGGAGGGCGACACGGATGACGAGCCAGATCGGAGAGCGGCGCCATGGTGAGCTGCCGTCCCGGCAGGATATAACCTCATCTGCTATTCGCTTGCAAATCCGTGTTCCATCTTCAGCGTCAAGATTTACCGCGCTTCCTATCCCGCGTAGTAGCCCAGTAAGGAACTCGGTAATATAAATTGGTGCCACCGTGTCTGTGTAATCGATTGTAATAGACCCCCCAATCAAGTAGGGGCGGTTGGTGGGTAATTCGGCACTCATGGCAACGAGAAGGAGAGTGAGTTGTTCCAGGAAGTGAACTGATTGAAACACGTTGCTCGGGATGGAAACCATGGTACCTGGGTACGAACACCGGAGCCTGAAAGGGGTGGCCAGGACCTGGGAATTTTTAGGAGACACCTCAAAGCTAGAGACCGTGATGGTGGATCCCGTATGACGGATGATAACGGCCGCGTTTTGGACTTTGAGATGAAGGGTAATTATGTCTATGTAGTGTCCCGGCAGTCAAGCTCCGGTTAGCAGTAATGGCAAATGGAGCCGGGAAAAAGATACTTGGGACAAACGTACCACCTTCCCGCATCCCCGAAAGTTCGTTTAGCAAAAGTTCCTGGGGCAATTTCATCCCGCCATGTTTCCATGCCGGGTCATGAGATCCCCCCATAGGCTGCAGGTCCGGCCATGGCGGCCCATGCAGCTTTACCATCACCTCCAGCATGTTGACTACATGTTGCATATGCTTATACGTTGGACCGATCATGACATGGCCGGAATGGAATTGCGTAGCAACCTCCCAGACAAACAATAGCAAACGGAATTCTTTAGTGGGTGTGCTGTCGCCATTCTCGGGGAGGCGGGGTGGAAAGAAGAGGTGGTCGACGATATAAGGTAGGGGGGGCGGATCGGGAGTAGTGTATAGTGCTTGTGCTACCGTTTGTAGCTCTCTGAGTTTGGCAAGCGTATTATCTCTGTCATCCTTTTTTATGCGTATACCAATTCCAGATCCGGATCCATCAACTTCCCCTTCCCCTGATTGGGTCGAGCTCAGTACCCCTTGTAATTCCACGCGGTTGGCAGTCAAGGCTAGCAATGGCGTAACCGATGATTGGGAGGTCGCAGGAGTGGAGTATTGGAATACCATCTCATCGCGTTCGCACGAGGAGCGGCGGCAAGCGGGTGATGCCATTTTTGCGGAGTAGGGTGGGAAGTATCGTTAACGTTATTCTCCTCCAAGTTTAGTAGCTATAGGGTCACGATTGTTGATATTAGGTAGTGATTTCTCTGCAAATTACTTAGAGCGGATGCAGATTACGGTGTCAAATAATTTGGGGGTTGTTGTAGACGTTGATGCCCAACCTTACAAATATCAATGCCAGGTTTTCCTGCAGGCCACGCCTTGAGGCTCCAACCAATAGGTCCAGAGACTGATAGGCCCAATGGGTACCTAGTCGGGTTGCATTCCTGGTTGCATTGACCCGAGTACCTTGTCTGGTTACCTCTGAGTACAGCATGACATATGTAGTGCTAATATGGACACACTGTTTCGCACTGGAAGAAAGAACAGGCTTGATGTCTATTCTGTGATGACATCTCTAGATGAAGTAAACCGACAAGACGACCACTGACTTCCCTTAAGAGGCTTCGACTTGACTCCTTATCTCACTCCACAATTATGTGATTGACTTCGAAACACCAAGCATTCGAAGTATCATCAGATCTTGGCAGTATAGCTGCTCCGGGGTCGAAGTACAATATATTAATATTCCGATATCGATCCTGCTATTCTTGCAGGCTTGTGGGTGTATAAAAGTTGGACATGTGTAACTTTACGCTAGGCATTGTCCAATGTCTTGCTACATATCATCAAAACACTCTACAGCATCAGCTTACGTACTAGTAGTCACCAATTAGTTGCGTGGTTTCTGTAGTGCACTTTCTGTATCACATATCAACACCTCTATACCTACCGATGCGCAGGATAGATGGAGATATGAAGCAATGGCATCTCGTATCATCAGGAGGTCTTGAATACGGTCTTCCAGAACTTTAATAAGCTGTTACGACTGAGCTGCAGACCGGTGTTACCACTACTAGGCGATGGTGGCAGGCCTGACGCTGACCCTGCTTTCTTATGTATATGCACACCTTCTGTACTTAGATATGTTTTTGAAAACTCGAGCGAAGTCTTGTCTTACTGGTACTATTATCTTCTGTCTACTGGAATACCATTATCTTCACTTGAGAATTATCTTTTCCGCACCCGTACCGTACGTGCAACCAGTTAGGCCCGAGCCATGATAGCGCCCAAATATGTATCTATATTCCGACAAATATTGCCTTATCACCGGCCCGCCCCTAACATTACTTCGCTCCTCCATAGGGGCCGGCAATTCTCTCTGTTGTTGCCTCTCCCCCTCTATATACTATGTTGGAATCTGGATTACCAGCATAACCCATTTCAACCAACATATTCCACATCCCCCACAACTCGCACAACGCCCACAACACCCCGAATGTGGCTGCAAATGACTTAATTAATATCGCTAGATAATTATTGAATATTAGCGATATAGGAAATAATTATTTACCCCTCCTGTGTGCTTGTGTTCCATTGAATTAATGTGCTAATACCTCGGATACCCCCTCCGACCGTACCATGAATCTAGGGCAAGATACTTCCCTTGGGTTGAATACCCTTCCATCGAGCTTAATAGAGCTGTATCGTCCTCATCGGCTAAACCTCTATATCCTACGAAGGATTCGCTCGCGATCGCTTCCCACCGCGCACTCAGCGAGCCTCTACCGCCAGCGAGCCTCTACCGCCAGCGAGCCTCCAACGGCAGCAAGCACCAAGCTCGCACTAGACTGAGTGCTTACCTCCGGTAGCTGTCTATGTCAGACAACTATTCCTCCACAATCTGGGTCTGGTGGCAGACAGCGTCCTATGACGTTCAGTGTCCAGCGTCCAGTGTTCTATAGGATCCAGCATCCTACCGGTATAATGTCTGGCGCTCTACAACTTCCGGCATCCCATAACGTCCGACGTCTCAGGGTATCCAGCGCCCTATAACCTCCGGCGTCCTATAAAGTCCGGCGTCCTATGACATCCGGCATCCTATAACGTCCGGCGTCCTATAACGTCCAGTGTCCCAGAACAAGCTGCGTCCAGCATCCAGCGTCCTGCATCCAGCATCGAGCTGCGTTCAGCGTCCAGCCTCCAGTATCCTATGGCGTCCAGCGTCCAGCATCCAGTGCTCCACAGCGTACAGCGTCCCGCATCCCAAAACGTCCAGCATTCCTGAATCTCTAGCATCCCATGGCGTCTAGCTTCCTACAGCATCCGGCGTTCTACAGCGTTTGGCATCCTACATCCTACAGCGTCCTGCCTCCTATAGCGCCCTGCGCCCCAGAACGTCCTGCCTCCTACAGCGTCCTGCCTCCTACAGCGTCCTGCCTCCTACAGCGTTTGGTGTCCTACAGCGCTTGGTGTCCTACAGCGACCGGCGTTCTATAACATCTTGTGTTCTACAGCATCCAGCGTCCAGCTGCATCCAGCGACCAGCATTCAGCGTTCAGTGTTCAGCAGCGTTGAGTATTTAGCAGCGCCCTGCACCCAGCGTTCAGCAGCGTCCAACGCACAGCGTTTAGCAGTGTCCAACGCACAGCGTTCAGCAGCACCTATCGTTTCAGGGCATGCAGCGTTCTGTGTCTTCCAACGCACTGCTGCATTTTATATTCTACGTCCATGTAAATCCTGCGATATTCAGTATCATGCTGCGTCCCCTCGTGGCCAGCATCAACCGTCTAGTCCACGGCATACAGGATATGCATAATGGCACACCGGTCTTTTGGCACCACCACATACAACATGGGTGGAAATATCGCTCGAATGCCAGCGGAGTCACTGAAGCTCATGTAGCTAGTGAGAGACCTACGCAACAGAGCGGTTGCGGAAAAACCAACTCCTTACTATGATGTAAGACCTTGCTGACGAAGTGGACTGATCACCCACCAGGCATGCGCTGCATAGGACGTCAGGAGTAACGTAGACTCAAGACTGGCGTTAACGGGATTGGAATTACCGAAGTGTGTGACCTGGAGATACGATCCGTGCATATGTATACCGGGAGTTCTACTGGCATGAGTGGTGGCTTGCCAGGCTTCACGCAAATTTTTTTTCGCGGAGAATTGTTCAACCAATTCACAGCCGCATCGGAGCCATGAGCTTCTAGTGGGTCCGGAACTGTTATACAGTACCAGTGACTGAGGTTATGGTCGGTCGGGACGCCCGATTGGAAAGGGGGAGTAGGGTAATGGCTATTACTCATGCCAGGCAGCCGCCACCTGTAGGTATGAGATGCCAGAACCTAACTCAACGTGGGCTCAACTGAGTCCCATGATCTATTATGATAAGTTTAATCATCCCATACAAGATATATGAACTTGTTAACCACTATTGAATATGAGTGCAACGAGTGGAATTTTTTCCGTGGCTCAAGTATATCCGGAACGAGCTGAATGAGCCTTACGCGGGTCCCATGAGCCCAATGTGAGCAAGCGAGCTCTATGAGTATGACTCAAACGCACCGAGCGTTATATACAAAGACCCCCCCTTGCGTGGCAAGTCAGGATGGATAGATGGAAGGCATGCATCGTACCTTTTCCCTGTGCCGCGGTCTTTTTCCTACTGGGTTTTCCCGCACAGAGGTTTTTAATGGCAATGGCATGTAAAATACCCCCTCTTATCAAGAATGTTGGATCTACAGATCCATAAGACACACCGCATGTGACCAATTTTATAAGGAGTCATAAGGATTAATGGCAAGACACCCGGTCTGATAAATGAGTTTGCGCATCATTGTCGCTTTGTTTGAGAGATACCGCGTTCTTCCAAGCTACCCTACAGGCCGCTGTGCCACCACATGCTTTGCAATATCATTGAGGGTCCTATATCGACGGATTATGGGTGAATCAACAGGCTATGGGCAGATCGACCGCCTCTGGGCGGGTATAGGATAGGACCAAAAGATATGAGCTTTAAGAGCAGTGCCAGGTGTTGAGGATGCAAGACTACCAAAAGATATGCGCACGTGGAGAGAGTAGGGTTGGCAAAGATGGGAGGTCGGGACGCCCTCTAGCAGAGGGGGAGTACTGTTATGGCTGAGCTGCAGACCGGTGTTACCACTACTAGACGATGGTGGCAGGCCTAACGCTGACCCTTTCTTATATATATGCACACCTCCTGTACTTAAATATGTTTTTGAAACCTCGAGTGAAGTTTTGTCTTACTGGTACTACTATCTTCTGTCTACTGGAATACCATTATCTTCAACTGAGAATTATCTCTTCCGCACCCGTACGTGCAACCAGTTAGGCCCGAGCCATGATAGCGCCCAAATATCTATATTCCGACAAATATTGCCTTATCACCGGCCCGCCCCTAACATTTATCAATATATCCTGTTTTGCCAGGGGCGCCAATACATAGGTACATGCTGCGCTCTTAATAGCAGTGTCAATATCCTGGTTTTTTTTTGGATATTTGAGGGTTTCGTAGCATGTTCGCGATACTTCACGTGATGTTACGTATGTGAGGCTTGTTTATATATGGTACACCGAGAGAGTCACTAATTGCGTCCCAATTCAGCTAGTAGATCGTGTGCGCTTTTTTCTTTTCTTTACAAGGTTCGGTACACACATGGGAAAACGAGCTTCATAAACACCCTGCCTTCCGAGCCTATGAGATCCATATAACCGAAATAACCCCTTCCGCCACCACGCCCCATATCTGCCCTTCCCCTGTATATGTGAATTCCTCCCCTGTATATGTGAATTCCTCCACCCCACGCCCCTTCCAGCCCTCCCCTGAACTAACAAACGCTCGCAGGACATGAATCAACGCAAATCAATATTAGAGAAAAACTTTTC
>Ga0307511_10000388_pt1 | contig 46905 bp, 32 predicted proteins | sample 13_EM_MG_FD_200266 | JGI IMG/M metagenome (GOLD analysis project Ga0307511, IMG submission 200266) | Populus trichocarpa ectomycorrhiza microbial communities from riparian zone in the Pacific Northwest, United States - 13_EM | ecosystem: Host-associated > Plants > Roots > Unclassified | place... | reverse complement strand
CGCCTGTGCTGTATTAGAGACAAAGGGCAGGTATTGGTACTGTTCCCGGCCGAAGGCATCATACACTACAGGCGTCACCATATCTTTTCCCGAAGGGCTGATCTGCTTGACGACGGTTTGCAAAGGCCGGCCCAGTCCATCAAAATACCGGGTGGTCTGCTTCACATCAGCCAGTGGCCGGGTCACCAGGACGGCCGGATTCTGCTCGGCAGCCGTCGCCGTCCATTCCCGGACATAGTTCACTTTGATGGTGTTACTATAGGCCGCCGGAGGCGTTACCTGCCCCTGGCTGTACTGGCACGCCAGCAAAGCCAGCAATAAGCCGATTCCTGTTATTCCCTTATGTAAGACCATGTCAATCCTTTTTATAATTAGTTAGTTGTATGCCATCGCTTTCCCGGCTCTGTCCCGCCTGGTTATGGCGGAGTCATGCAAGGTCCCCCGCTCTGCATAGAGTAATTCTGACTGGATGACCCATCAGTCCATGTATAGTGATAAGTGATCGTATAGAGCTTCGTTGAGCTATTGTACACCGACGAGGTACACACCATGGTACCCATCTGACAGGCACAACTGATGATCCGCTGACCCTGATTAATGCAGGTAGTCGTACAGGTGCCGTGTGCATTGGCATAATTCGGCCCGTTCGTAGTGACATCGTTCGTCGCCAGTTGATTGGCCGCAGCCAGACTCACAGAAGAGTTGTAAGTATTGGCCGCCACCGTATAAGTCACGGAGCTGCCGGTATAAACACAGGTGCAATTGTTGCGGGTATAAGTCCCACTCTGGGCCGTATTATAATAGATACAGGTCCCGTGTGCATTGGCATAACTCTGCCCGTTGGCACTAACATCATTCAGCGCCAGTTGATTGGCAGTAGTCTGATCGACGGTAGAACTATAAGCCCCCGCTGCCACCGTATAGGTGACAGCGCTGCCGGTGCCGCCGGTACCGCAGGCGCAGGTGTAAGTCCCGCTCTCCGCCACATTATAGAAAGTACAGGTCCCGTGTGCATTGGCGTAATTCTGCCCGTTCGCCGTGACGGCATTGGTCGCCTGTTGATTGGCATCCGCCTGGCTGATGGTGGAAGCGTAGGCCCCTGCTGCTACCGTGTACGTCACCGAACTGCCGGTCCCCCCCGGGGAGCAGGCGCGGGTATAGGTTCCACTTGGCGTACTCGTATTATAAAAAGTGCAGGTTCCGTTCGTATTGGCATAGTTCTGCCCATTGGTGGTAACATCATTTTGCGCCCTGGCATCCGCATCCGCCTGGCTGATGCCGGAACGATAGGTCCCTGCCGCGACCGTATACGTCACCGTGCTGCCGGTACCTCCTGTCGAGCAGGCACGGGCGTAGGTCCCGCTCTTTACTGTATTGAAATAAACAGCGGGCGCCTGATATTGATAATCATATTGCTTCACGATATTGCTGTCCTTATCCCTTATCCGCAACAGTCGCCCCAATCCGTCATATTCATAGAAAGTCGCTTTCCCATTCAAATCTGTCGAACTCGTAACACCCAAAAGGGGTTGATAAGTGAAGGTCGACATCTCTGCGTCACCTGGATACACCCTTACTTCATCAATATAGGGCCCGTCCGACAAGATCATATTATTCGTATATGGCTTTCTGACGTATATCCACTGCGATCCATTGTAATAATGATAATCCACCAAATAGCTACGTGAATTCGGCATAGTATAAGGCACTTGATAATTTCCGGCGAATGATTTACTTCCGGCATATTTGTTTGCCGCCGTCGCAGTAGGCTCTTCTTCAAAACTTTGATAAAAGAACTCCCTGATTCCCGTTGATGTCAGCGATCGACCCGGGTAGTCATATGATACTACAACGCTGCTTCCGGCCGCCACATCAGAATTCACATTGGTGACTATACTTAACGAATAAGTTCCGGCAGGCACATTAGGAACGGATATGCTGCTTGCCAAACCGGAACACAAAGAAGAAGATCCGGAGGACACACACAAGGCGCCAGTGTAAGTTACGGGCCCGGATAGACTGTAAGAGATACGGCCTACAGCGTTAGCCGAAGGCGGCCCATTAAAAGATATACTTATGTCAACGTTTCCACTGTAATAACTTGAAAAAGCGGAAGAAGCAGACCCGTTAAGTATTGTTGGCACAACTAAACTCCCGGATTGGCTGGCCTGGACATAGTATTGAACCAACGTATTGGAAGCGTTGCTAACCTTTGCAACCAGTCTTGACTGATTATACCCCCACATATAAGCTTCGGGAATACCATTTTTTCCCAATTGCTGGAGAACGTTGCCCTTTGAATCATAATTTCCTAATTGAACCTCCTGCTTAATGTAATTCGTGTTTCGAATAAGGGCATTGGGATTAAAATTGCCGATTACAGATACGCCGACCGGCGAAGACGTATTTAGGACATCAATACTGGAAGGTTTGATAAAGGCATTGTTATTAAATTTGTCATATTCGGTAACTTCATCCCCGACAAGCTGATTCTGCGTTGGATCGCTATTGATTTTCCACTTTTCTTTGGTGATAGGGAGAGAATAAATATGGTTAGCCGTCATTTCCGAGGAAATTCCACCGACGATATCAAACGGGTAATACTGTCTATTTTCATACACTACTCCTTTACTATCAGTAGTAGTCACCTTCCTAACCGTAAAATAAGCAGGATCGTACTGGTAGTCGGTAGTAGTAACTACGGCAATCCCGTTGTCACCATAAGTAGTCTGAGAAGACCTGGCCAATTCAGACCGGCCAGTATAGGGAAAATAGTCGTTTAACAAATACCTGATGTCAGCGATTTTAGTGCAGGAATATACTGTGGCAGATGCCAGCACTTTTATACCCTTAAAGTTTTCCCTGATCGAGCTATCTAATGAACTGGACAGAAGAGAATATTCATTATGGGTAGATTGCTTTAGATTATTATCCTTATCATAGGTGGAGTCATCGGATAACAAACCATATATCCATTCAGGAGTTTCTGGAGTTATATAGGGAAATCCAAAAAAACCGGGATTTGATCCATCATAAGGCAGTATAAACCCATTAGTGGCTGTTGAATTGAAATATCTCACTATGCGACCATTGTTGCCGGATCCATCACCGGTAAATTTCTCTTCCACCCGCGAATATTGTACAGGAGACCCTAAGGCATTAGCCAAAGTAAATAAGGAGGTACTTCCTAAAACATTATAAGCTGCATTGGCGCCTGCGCAACTGGGACATGGGTTGCCATCCGGAACACTACATGATTCCGAATAGCCATATGAGTACGCTGGCCTGACAGCAACCGCGCCGGATGAAGTTTGTCCATCTGGCAACAAATAGGAATACTCCTTTGTCATGATGGAAGCGTCATTTGGCCCGGTACGGTCTTCTATCTTTTTTATTCGTAAGCCTCCAACATAATCCTTAAGTGCCTGAGGGGCAAGTACCTTATTGGTCCATTGAAGGTTGACGACGAACAACTCAGGGACGCACTGTGTGCCAAAGACATATTTATACTTATATTGTCCCGGCGGAATCACTGCATCTGCCGACTTTGAATAGCCGGTCCCGGGTCCGAGTATGACAGAAGCATATATCTTTGATTCATCAATACTCACGATACTCGCGGTAATACTGCAACCGGAATTGGCTGATGAAAATCCGCCAAAAGCAAATTGGAATGTTGTTACACTGGTATTAGTCGAAAGTGTAAAAAAGGTACTCTTGGAGGGATCGGTACCATTGATCACAGCCATCGCGGGTTGATTGATATAGGTCACACTGCCATCATCGGGAACGTCGTTCGACTCAAAGGTGAAAGTAGTCGACCCTCCGGTTGGATAAGTTAGTTTACTAAGGCTCCCGGCTAATGCATTTGCCGGACTCGTTCGCCGATCGGCATTATCAATTCCGCTGGTTGGCGAGTAATTAACAAAATCTACTGCGCCATCTAAAGGAAGCAAAGAGCCATTATTATACGCACCGTTGAAAAATCCCCAATGATCCTGTGCATAGGAAAAAGTACCCGGCAGCGCAACAGAGTTATTATATTCCATGACAAAAGGCGGTTTTACCATCGCACCCGAATACTCGGTTACCTGGTGTAATACAAGTCTGGCGGTATTTTGATCAATGCCGGAACAGGAGCTGACTGGTGATCCGGACCACAGACCAAATGAATAGTCATGATCCATTCGGAACCCCTTTGTGTTGACGCCGTCAGTGATCTCAATCTTGCTCAAAGCATAGTCCCCTAACACGTCACATCGCTGGACGTTGTCATAGATAAAATTAACGTTGATATTGCCTGGAAAAGATATTTGAGATAGCTGCCTGGACGAAATACCTGCAATGGACTGATCGCCTAAAGAACTAGCTGATGAACTGACTAGATTGCCAGACGTCGATTTGTACCAGGTCTGTGATGACTTTACCTGGTAATCCTCGGCAACTGTCTGGTAGCTAAAGTCAATCTCAGAGACTGAAAAGGGGGAAATGATCTTGCTTACATACCAGGAGGTGCCTACCGCAAACAAAGTCCCGGATATCGTTGGCATCTGTGTGGTTTCTTGTTGGTCAAAGACATAGGTCATTCCATCCTCAGCCACGATAGTAAAAGAAAGATTCCCGATTACACCGGATTTTGTGATCTGCAACTGCTGCTGTGGCCATATGTATACCTGATTGTTCTTCCCAATCACAAACCTGCCGGAGTGCCCATTGAAGTTAAAGGAGAAAACATCCGGTTGCGCGTCAACCATACTTTTATAAAACGAAAAATAGGGATTGGCTGAAGTAATGTTTGTTCCGTATAAATTTGAATTATTTCTATAAGCCGTGATATCCGGTAAGGCATCCGCAGCCCAATATCCGGTTGTACCTGGCATTCCCTCATCTGGTCCTCCACGAGTTTCCCGATTTATTACACCACCTGCATTTAGCGCCCAGCCTATTCCTACATTCGAAGCCTTTTCTGTGACCCTTATGCCGCCTGCATGATAGTCCAGGGAAACATTCAAATTGAGGCCGTTTGCCTTGTCTTCATAACGGTAAATGGGAATTGTTATGTTGGGAATACCAGTGCTATAGCTGACAGGAATATCGCCAAATTTTCCTAAAGCAGCGGCACTCGGTGAGGGGGGGACAAAGTTGGTCATTGCATTGTTAAAATTTTGGCCAACGGAGGATAGAGAAATACATAACGAGATAAAAGAGATAAATAAGAATTTCATCCGCACAGTAATTTTTTGCTTCATAAGCAGAGTTTTGTAAAACCGATGAGAAAAACTCAATAATGTAAGTTGGTATAAAAGAGTAGGAATAACTTTAGTAACACAGGTTGGGATCAGGGATACAGGTCAAAGTAAAAACAACAGTCCGGCATTTCCTATACCACTAACTGGACTAACCGATAAAATTTGATGAATACATCCATGTATCCCATGATCCATTTCCCTGATAACCGTGTTCAAAAACGACTTAAGCGTGTAGCTTTTGCCATAAGCGTGTAACCATCCGGATAATAACAGCCATCATTTTTAATAAAAAAAATAAAAAAGACGAGTAGTTTTACTCGTCTTTTTTGTGGTTTTCCACATTTTTGTTGATGGGGAAAATTTATATATGATTTCTTCACTCTTACTTCAGCGCAATGCCAAAGGCCCTGGCCATCACGATCGGGTTGAAATATTCGGTGTATTCCACTATCTTACCATTTTCGAGACGGAACGTCCCCAGGTAGTCATTCTCATACGTACCGCCGGCCTTGATCTCGATCACCCCCCTGAACTTTACAAAGATGAACTGGGGATCCTCAGTGGCAAAAAGGGTCCGGGGAAATTTCATCTGACCGAAAAGCTGGGGAAGCGAACTATATTGCTTATAAATTCCTTCAGCGCCATCAAAACTGGGAGCAAACCCTTCCGGGACATACGGATTAAGCTGCCGGGCATTCCCGGCAAAAATTTCTTTCAGTAATTCAAAATTTTGCGTTTCCAGGGCGATAAAAAAAGTATCGACCACTTTCTTGTTATTATTTACAATTGTCTGATTCATAAAAATTGGTTTACTATTTGGTACCTGATTTATTGGGTAGCCAACGCCGGTTTATTTCGTAACCAATGCGGGCAATTCCGTATTACCGTCTACATATTTGAGGTTAAGCTTCAGCGCTGACACCTTCCAGGTTTCTCCCTGTTTTTCCAGCTTTGCGTCATAGGTGCCCACGACCGTCCAGATATTCCGGCCGCTCTCATTGGGAAAATAATGAGTAGCCGTCCCATAGAAAAAGGCAGTGGCTGCGTCTCCATTCTCCCGGACCACGAAATTGCCCAACTGGTGATGGGTGGCTTTGAATTTGGGGAGAAAGGCCTTCCAGCTCTCAACGATGGTGGAGGCCGGAAGATTGACCGGCTCTCCGCCTGCCAGGGAGGTATAATCGAGATGGACAGTCTCCGCAAAGGCGTCAAGGCAGAGGGCCCAATCCCTTTCATCGGCCCCTATAAAAATAGTTTGAATCGTCTCAATGATCTTTTGCGTTTCCATGTTAATCAGTTATTTGAGTGATCGTCTTCACACCGGGATAATTTTTGTATCATTACAAACATATCCATAATATCTTTGTTGTCCTTACAACCACAAAAACTTCGATCCAAATGACAGCAACGCCGTCTGGTCAGCCCCGCGATTTTTATCAGTTGTCCGCCAATACCCCCCAGGGCACACCCGTGGACATGTCTGTCTATAAAGGGAAAGTCGTCTTAGTGGTGAATACCGCCACCCAATGCGGGCTCACTCCCCAGTTCGAAGGGCTGGAGAAATTATACCAGGACTATAAAGACAAAGGGCTGGTGGTATTGGGATTCCCGTGCAACCAGTTCGGCAGCCAGGAGCCCCTGAGCAACGAGACCATGGAGGTGACCTGCCAACTCAATCACGGCGTTACCTTCCCCTTATTTGAAAAGACCGAGGTCAACGGCCCTCATACGCATCCCGTATTCAAATACCTGAAAAGGAAACTGGGCGGGCTCTTCGGCCGCAGGATCAAATGGAACTTCACCAAATTCCTCGTCGATGCGGCTGGCAGGCCGGTCCGGCGATTTTCTCCCATCACCAAACCAGAAGCGATCGAAAGTTATATTAAGGATTTATTGAACGTGCGATAAGAATAAAAATAAGCCCGGCTTTCTGAAATCATTTTTTAGCTCTCCAGCTCTTCCATCTGTTCTTCCGTAAGCACAATGGCTTCCGCTCCGATATTCTCTTCCAAATGTTTAACAGTCGAAGTCCCGGGGATTAGCAATATATTCGGCGAATGATGCAGCAGCCAGGATAACGCTACCTGGTGAGCCGTGGCGCCCACTTGCCTGGCCACTTTCTCCAGTTTTTGCATCTGTGTTACGTTACCGGCATTCAGAGGATACCAGGGGATAAAAGCCTTACCGGTCTCTTCGCAATATTCCAGGACAGACTCCCACTTGCGGTTGTCCACGCTATACATATTCTGTACGGACACGACATCGATGTATTCTTCCGCCTTTTTAATATCGGCTACGCTCACTTCAGAAAGTCCGATATGTCTCACCAGCCCTTCTTCCTGTACTCCCTGCAGAAATTCCAGGGTCTTCTCGAAGGGAACATTCGGATCGATCCGGTGTAACTGGTACAGATCGATCCTATCCAGGTTCAGCCGGGCCAGGCTTCCTTCCAGGGCCGCCTTCAAATGGTCCGGATGTGCATTGACAGCCCACTGATTAGGCCCGGCACGCATGAGACCGCCCTTGGTGGCAATGACCAGCCCCTCCAGATAAGGATACAGGGCCTCTTCGATCAGCTCCTCGGAAATGTTCGGCCCGTAACTATCGGCCGTGTCGATAAAATTCACTCCCAGCTCTACCGCCCTTTTCAAGACCCGGATCGCCTCAGCCCGGTCCCTGGGCGGTCCCCAGATGCCTTCTCCTGTAATACGCATGGCGCCATAGCCCATGCGGCGTATGGTCAGGTCATCCCCGATCGTGAAATCCTTTTTGAAAGTTATTTGTGTACTCATATGATTGATTGTATTTATCTGATTGAAAGATCTACCCCAAATCAACGGCCCGCCCGTGTAAATTGTTCGGGATTCTCCACTACTTTATTTATATTTAAATTCGTCTGGATCATCCAAGCAGGATCATCCAAACAAATCCGGGTCATCCAAACAAACATTACCTAAACACTGCCTGATGAAATTAGTTGGCTGCTCCCTGGCGCTCATTTTTGTCTTCCATCCCGCTTTCTCACAAAAGCGGCCCCTGGATCATTCCGTCTACGATGGATGGGAGAGCATAGGAGAGCGCAGTCTTTCCCCGAATGGTAAATACCTGGTCTATACCGTCACCCCGCAGGAAGGAGATGGACGACTGATCATCCGCAGCACGGAAACAGGCTATGCAAAAGAAATACCCCGGGGCGCCAATGCAGCTATTACAGAAGACAGCCGCAGGGTCATTTTTCAGATCCGCCCCTTTTTTAAAGACACGCGGGACGCCCGCATAAAAAAGAAGACCCCCGATCAATTCCCCAAAGACACCCTCGCCTGGATAGAATTGGGTAAGGACAGTGTGGTGAAAATACCCCGCGTCAAATCCTATAAGTTACCGGAAAAAGAAGGGGACTGGCTGGCCTACCTATTGGAAAAGCCCCAGGCTGACCCCGCGAAATCCGATTCCACCCAACCCAAAAAAGAAGCCCGTCCCTCCGGTGAGACGATAGAAGAAGGGACCGAACTCGTCCTTCGCAACCTTAATACCGGACAGGAAAAGAAATTCCCCCTGGTCAGCGAATATTATTTTAGTAAGAACGGAGAGGTATTGGTGGTGGAATCCACCCGTAAGAACGCCGACTCCGCCAGCCAGGCCCTCATCCTCTGGGTGAATACAGGCAGCGCAAACCCTGCCAACGCGAATGCATCTAACAATAGCCGTAATAATTTTAAAGTCGACACTGTGATGAAAGGCTTCCACGATGCAAAGAACTATGCCATCGACGAACAGGCCGTACAACTGGCTTTTGTAGCCGAGCGCGACAGCGTATCCAAATCCCTGGTCAAATTTTACCGGTTATGGTATTATACACCAGGCATGGACAGCGCCGTCATCCGGGCTGACCGGAAAACGATCGGCGCCGCCAATGCCACCCCTCTCACTATCAGCCCCGACTATGCGAATTATTTCAGCAAGGACGGCCGCCGCCTCTTCCTGGGCCTGGCCCCGGTGCGGCCGCCAAAAGACACTACCCTGGTGGATTTTGAGACGGCCCGTCTGGATATCTGGAACTATAAGGACGATTATCTCCCTCCCCAGCAATTGGTTCAATTGAACAACGAGCTGAAGAAAAGCTACCTGGCAGTGATCGACAAGGGAGATAACAGGCTCATTGCCCTGGCCGATGAAAATTGCGAGACTGTCATCCCTTCCGAAGAAGGCAATGGAAGTTATGCCCTGGGGCTCAGCAGTAAAGGCTATCGTATCCGGCAGCAGTGGGAAGAGAGCGGACTGCAACGACTTTACCGGATCGATCTGCGGAACGGCTCCCGCAAGCTGGTGCAGGAGAAAGTCAGGGAAGGAGGCAGCATCTCACCTTCGGGAAAATTTATCCTCTGGTATGACTGGCATCTAAAGAACTGGTTCACCTCGTCGATCGCGGATGGCAGCATCATCAACATTACTAAAGACATCCGGGTTCCTCTGTATGATGAGGAAGATGATCATCCCGATGATCCCCCTCCTCACGGGACTATGGGCTGGAAAGAAAATGACCAATACGTATACATCTATGATAAATACGATATCTGGCAATGCGACCCTGCCGGGAAGATCCGCCCTATCAATCTTACTAACGGCATCGGACGTTCACATAAATATGCTTTCCGTTATGTAAAACTGGATAAGGACGAACGGTTTGTCCGGGGTGGACAGTTAGCGCTGTTTACTATTTTCAATCACAAAGACATGAGCAGTGGCCTGAAGTTGTACCGGATAGGCTCCCGTTTCTCCATCGATACTACCCGGCAGCAGACCTTCGCCCTCAGTTACAATAGTTTTTTCAAAGCGAAGAACAACTGGACGCTGGCATATTTGAAAGGAAGCTTTGACAAGTCTTACGATATCTACCTGGCCCAGGAAATCGACACTACCCCCTCCACCCCCCGTCAACTCAGCAACATCAACCCGCAGCAACAATCCTATAACTGGTTCACCGTTGAGCTTCACCATTGGAAAATGCTGGACGGCAAAATGAGCGAGGGGCTGCTGTACAAACCGGAAAACTTCGACAGCACAAAAAAATATCCCATCCTGTTCTATTACTACGAACGGGATGCCGAGACCCGTTACCAATACCTGGCCCCGCAGCCGGTAAGGGCTTCCATCAATATCCCTTACTTTACCAGCAACGGGTATCTTGTCTTTGATCCGGATATTTATTACAAGATCGGGCAGCCGGGAGAAGATGCTTATAATGCGGTCATGTCTGCCGTAAAATACCTGGCTCATTATAAATGGGTGGACACCACGAAAATGGCCCTGCAGGGACATAGCTGGGGTGGCTACCAGACGGCCTATCTGATCACCCGTACCCATATCTTCGCTGCTGCGGAGGCGGGCGCTCCTGTAGCCAATATGACCAGCGCCTATGGCGGCATCCGCTGGGGTACCGGCATCAGCAGGCAATTTCAATATGAGAAATCACAGAGCCGTCTCGGCGTCACCCTCTGGCAACACCCGGAAGTCTATATTAAGAATTCTCCCTTATTCAGGGCCGATAAAGTCACTACTCCCTTGCTCATGATGCACAATGACGCCGATGGCGCCGTTCCCTGGTACCAGGGTATTGAATATTTTTCCGCCCTGCGCAGATTAGGTAAAAAAGTCTGGATGATGCAATACAATGGAGAAGACCATGGGCTGGGGGAGAGGCGCAATCGCAAAGACTGGTCGATACGGCTGTCCCAGTTCTTCGGGTATTACCTGAAAGGAGAGCCGCCGGCTAAATGGATCACGGATGGCGTACCCGCCACTTTAAAAGGCATCGATTGGGGGCTAGGTCCTTCCTCATTTTAAAACAATTATCTATGTTCCAAAACTATCTCAAAGTCGCCCTCAGAAGCCTTCTCAAGCGCAAGGTCTTCACCCTTATCAACATCCTCGGTCTGGCGACAGGCATGACCGTCTGCCTCCTGATCATCCTCTTTATCCGGAGTGAGCTCAGTTATGACAACTTCCAGGAGAGAGGTGACCGGATCTATCGGGTGGTCCTGGAACGGAAATATCCTGACCGGTCAGCCTCCTATGCCACTATCCCTCTGTCCATTGGAGGGGCCATTCAGCATGAATCCCCCGAAGTGGCGGAGAGCACCGGGCTATTGGATTTTACCGGCCCCAACAATTTCCTGGTAAAAATCGGGGACAGGATCTTCGAAGAGAAGAACGTCCTGACGGCGGATTCCAATTTCTTCCGGGTATTTACAGCTCCGCTCCTGGAAGGAGACCCGGCAACGGCCCTGCAGAAACCCAACATGGCCGTGATCAATGAACGCACCGCCAAAAAATTATTCGGCTCCGCCACCGGCGCCATCGGCCAATCCTTCGAGACGGACGAGAAGCTCCGGTTTACGATCTCCGGCGTTTGCAAAGACCTGCCGGATAATTCCCATATGATTTTCAATATCCTGCTTTCCTCCGCCACCTTCCCTTTCAACCGGCAACCGGACTACGTCGGCTTTTCCACGTATACCTACCTGCTGCTGAATAAGAACGCCTCTCCGGCCGTTCTGGAAGCAAAATTTCCTCAGGTCATAGAAAAATATGTATCAGGAGACATAGCCCGGAATTTCGGACAGACCTACCCGCAATTCCTCGCTTCCGGCAATGGGTATCACTATTACCTGCAACCGCTCCGCAAGATCCATCTGATCTCGGACCTGGAGGCGGAGATGAGGCCGAATGGCAGCATGCGCGCCGTCTATATCTTCGGGATCATAGCTATTTTCATCCTGGGGATCGCCTGCATCAATTTTATCAATCTGTCCACGGCCCGTTCGATGGAAAGGGCCAAAGAAGTGGGTATCCGCAAGACCTTCGGTTCCGAAAAAAGATCCCTGATCTTCCAGTTCTTACTGGAGTCCGTATTGGTTAGCCTGTTTAGCATTGTGCTTGCTTTATTGCTCATCGTCTTATTACTGCCCTTATTCAACAAATTATCGGGGAAGGAACTCTCCATCAGCGGGTTCCTTGATCCGCTTACCGTTGTTTTATTACTGGCCTTCGGCCTGCTGGTAGGATTGCTCGCCGGTCTCTACCCTGCATTCGTATTATCTTCCTTCCAGCCTATCAAAGTATTAAAAGGAAAATTCCAATCCAATAAATATGGGACGGCGTTACGGAACGGACTGGTCGTATTTCAATTTGCCATTTCTATCATCCTCATCATCTGTACGATTATTGTCAACCGGCAAATGCAATATATGCTGGGGGACAAGCTGGGCTTTAAAAAAGATCATATCATCGAAATAGAACGGACGGACCTGGTCAATGAAAGGGTGAGGGCTTTCCGCAGTGAGCTGGGACGGATTCCCGGCGTGGAAAAGGTCTGCGGCGCCTCCAGCATGCCTGGCGACAACGGCTTCTTCGGCACCACCTGGCAGCCGGTAGGGTCCAGGGAGCCGATGACAGGACGGGGGATCATCGTGGATGACCAGTTTGCCGCCACCCTGGGCCTGCAAATGAAGGAAGGAAGATTCTTTTCAAAAGAGTTCTCCACCGATTCGCTCTCCGTTGTCCTTAACGAAAAAGCCGTGTTGGCATTGGGCCTGAAAGATCCCGTCCTGGGTACAAGGCTCACGACGACTGGCGCTAATTTCAATATACGACCGGATTCACCCCATATCTATACCGTGGTGGGTATCGTAAAAGATTTCCATTTTCAGACGTTACACCAGGCCATTGCTCCGCTGGTGTTTACCAATGCAGCTAAATTCAAGGATGTATCCCCGGTAACATCTCTGCGCATACGGGGAGATGATTTCAGTACAGCCATTAAAGAAATAGAAGCGACCTGGAAAAATTTTGTGCCCGGGCGGCCTTTCCATTATACCTTCCTGGACCAGACACTCGCAGAACAGTACAAGGCGGAACAGACTGTTCAACGGATCTTCACCGTCTTTTCGGTACTGGCCATCTTTATCGCCTGTATCGGCTTGCTTGGCCTGGCGGCTTATGCGACACAACAACGGATCAGGGAGATCAGTATCCGCAAAGTGCTGGGCGCTAATGCCGGAAATATCATCGGCATGCTGTCAAAAGATTTTCTGGGGCTGGTCACCATCTCTGCCTTCGTTGCCTTTCCCCTGGCCTGGTGGGCCATGCATGCGTGGCTGCAAGGATTTGCCTATCGGGTCGGTTTGAGCTGGTGGATTTTTATCCTGGCCTGGGGGATCTCTCTTTTGATCACCCTGATGACGATCAGCTTCCAGGCTATTAAGGCGGCAATGGCTAATCCGGTAAAGACGTTAAGATCGGAATAGTCTAATCCGTATATTAGCACACAAATTCGCATACATGAAAAAAGGACGCCTGGAGGCATTCAGCGATGGGGTGATCGCGATCATCATTACTATTATGGTGCTGGAACTGCATGTCCCCCTTGGCGATGATATTAAGGAATTGTTGCCGCTGCTGCCCGTTTTCATGAGCTATGTGCTCAGTTTTACCTATATTGGAATTTACTGGAACAATCACCACCACATGATCTATGCCGCAGAAAAGATCAATGGAGGGATCCTCTGGGCCAACCTCAACCTGCTCTTCTGGTTATCCCTGATCCCCTTTGTTACGGCCTGGATGGGGGAGCATCATTTTTCCCAATGGCCGGTAATATGCTATGGGGCCATCCTCATCATGTGTGGCTTGTCCTTTAACCTGCTCAGCCGCCTGCTGGTCCGGGAAGCCGGCCCCAATTCCCCGCTCGCCGAGGCGTTAGAAAAAAACTGGAAAGGAACATTGTCGGTGATCATTTATGCAGGGGCCATCCTTACTGCCTTTTTCAATCCATGGATAGCATTTTGCTTATACGTAGTGGTAGCAATGATGTGGTTTATCCCTGACCGGCGTATCGAGAAAAAAATGGTGGGCCCTTGAATCCGTATCTTTGCAGCATGGAAGACTCCTTTATCATAACGGTTCCCTACAAGGGGCAGGACCGCGATTTCGAAGCGGAATTATTGCAGATGGGCTATACCCATAAATTTCATGTGATCGTGGATGGGGCAGATCTCTTTTTTGAAAGAGATGAAGAAGGCCGCTACAGGGCTATCCTCCAGGAGAATACACAAGAGAAAGGGGAGCGTAACCCGCATATAAAAGCCCCCGACCTGGAATTATTGAAGCTCATCGCAGAAAAGATCGAGGCTATTCTCGCATAAAGAACCTCCCCGCAAAAAGATATGCCAACCCATCCAATCATCCTTGGCGCATCCTGTTCATCGTCAGTCTCACCAATCAAAGATTGTAATACATCTTCGTCTCATATTCCATCTTCACCAGCCCATTCTCCTTATGGGTAGCAAACAATTCCTCCAGCCGGGCAATCATCTCCTCATGACGGGGATCTCCCTCCAATGGCATATAAGACGCCGATAATACCAGCCCCTTCAACCCTTCAAAGTCCAGCAGCCGGATATTGGACCAGGTCTGAATATGCATTTCCCGGGGCTGAAAGAACTCCGAGATCTGGGTTTCAATGATCCGGTTGGCTGCATCATAATTCCGGCCAAACGCCCGGGTCATGTCTTCATAGGCTTGTAAAAAGGCGGTATGGGTCAGGCGCAGGTTCCAGACCAATACAATATGACCACCCGGTTGCAGGATCCGCAGGAACTCCCTTTTGGTAGCTTCCACGTCCATCCAGTGAAAAGCCTGCGCTACCGTGATCAGGTGTATGCTTTGATCCATCAGCCCCGTTGCTTCCGCTCTGCCGTCCTGGCTGTAAAACCGGTCATACCCTCCTAATCGTTGCTCGGCAGCTTTACGCATCGCCTCATTGGGTTCCACCCCTGTGACGTGGTAACCTTTTAATAGCAGCAGCTCCGTAAAAATGCCCGTACCCGACCCGATATCTGCCACCTGTTGACCTTTTTTCAGCCCTAAAGTGTTTTCCAGGAAAGGAATAAGTTCCGGGGGATAAGAAGGGCGATATTTGACGTAGTTGTCCACCCGGTCCGAAAACCGCCCGGTAGGATTGAGCTCATTCAAAGGGTTGGTCATAACAGCAAAATTAGCAACTATTTAGCCAGTTAAAATAATACCAGTAATTTCGCAAAACCTATTAAATTAAACAAATTATGTATTATGGTTTTTGAAAAAGGACTATCCTCCGGGAAAGATGATGGGATTATCGCCCGAAAGCCGGACCACCTGTTTGTTCAGGATAGTCTCCTGCATGGACGCGGGGTCTTTACTTCCATGCCCCTCCGGCGTGGCAGTATCATAGAGATGGCCCCGCTCATCGTATTAAACAAAAATGACTCTGCCCTCATAAAGGAATCCTCCTTATACGCCTACTATTTTTTGCATGGGAAGAAAGCGGAAATTTGTGTGCTCGGGCTGGGTTACGCCTCTCTCTACAACCATCAATACCCCGCCAATACGAAATACCGGTTTCTGTTATCAAAGAACCTGATGGAATTTTCCGCTTTTCGGGACATACAGGCCGGAGAAGAGATCACCATTAATTACAACGGCAACCCGGACGACCCTTCGCCGGTGGAATTCGGCCAAATAAACAATATTGCATGAGTGAAGGCTTGTATATCCGCAACGTAGAGGGCAGGGGACGTGGCGTTTTTTCCGGAAAGGCTATCGAAGCAGAGGAACTGATCGAATCCTGCCCCGTCATCATCCTGGAAGCGGAAGATTTCGCCGTGGTGACAGCCACTTTCCTGGGGCAGTACTGCTTTTTCTGGGACAAAGATTCCGGCATTATCTGTATTGCCATGGGATTTGCTTCCATCTATAATCATTCTTATCCCTCCAATGCCGATTACGCCATGGATCATGAAGCGGGAACGATGGATATTTTTGCCGTCCGCCCCATTGCCGCCCATGAAGAGATCACCATCAACTATACAGGGGATCCTGATAACCCCTCCCGGCAATGGTTTGCGGGAAAGAACATCCCTTATCATTAATCACTGGCTAACACCCTTTCGTCCACGGAATAATTCGGACCCCCGGGTATGTCCGAATGTGCCTAAATCAGGAATTTTGTTGTATCTTTTATCGATGCACTAAACTTCTTACTGATTATTAGTGAATATTGCCCCTGCCCTGGAGAAACTTGCCTACTAACAAAATTGACCCTTTTTTAAAACTTCGCCGCCATGATCAGGCTACTGCTGACCTATATCTTGTTTATAATAGCAACAACCATAATAACAACAACGGCTTTCTCCCAGGCTAAGGGGCCTTCCCTGGAAGAATTATTGCTGCGCCTTCAGAAAAGCAGCTCCGATACGGGTCGGATCAATGCATTACAGGAACTGGGCCGCCATTACCTCGATCGGTCCGGCTCGCCGAAAAATGACCAGGACAGCGCCCTGCTGCTGTTCAGCCAGGCTATGCTGCTCAGCAGACAATCCCACCATCCCTTAGCCGAAATAGCCGCCTACAAGAACATCGCGGAAGTACATCTTCACCAAAAAAAGCCGGATACAGCCGAAAGGGAACTGCTGGAAGTAGTGGCGCAATATAAAGCTGTCGAATATAAACAACTTTCCTCCACCTATGACTTGCTGGCAGAGGCCAGTAAATTAAAAACGGACCTTCACAAAGAGTTCCTGTACAGAATGGAGGCAGTGACCAGCATGGAGGAATCGGCCGATACGACCCTGGCTGATTATTATTATTCCAAACTGGCCCTGATCTATTCCGACCTGGGTATGTATGCCGAAAGTGTGACCTGGATCAAAAAAGCCCTGAAAGTATTGCAGCAGCGATCGAAATTCGAGGATTTCTACGGGGACCTGAGCCTGTTGGTCTATGATCTGATCACGGAAGGCCAACCGGAAGCAGCGCTGGGGTTTCTCCAAAAGATAACGAAAGAAGTACCCCCCATCAACCTGGCGCAGAAAGTGGATATGAATGACATGTTCGGCCATTGTTATAAGGCGTTGAAACAATATGATAAAGCCGAACAATACTACCTGGAAATGATGCGGGTGTACAATGTCACGAACTTTAATAAAGAGTTCTACAGCACCAATGCGCAAATGGTTGTCGACTATATATACTATTACGAGACCATGAGTGAGTTCTATGTCTTTACGAAACAATACGCAAAAGCAGGCTTGTATCTTAACAAGATCCTGCTGCTGCCGGCTGGCGTAGTGAGGCCCGTCACCTTAAGTAAATTCCACCAGATGCAATTCCTGGTGGACTCTGCATCCGGCAATTATATTGCTGCCATCCGGCATTTTGAATTACATAAACGAATTAATGATTCCCTGTACAATGCGACGCAGAGCAAACAGATCTCGGAACTACAGATAAAATATGAGACCGGTAAAAAAGAGCAGGATCTGCAGGCGCTGCGCTCCAAAGGACAATTGCAGGAGCAGGAAATACAAAAGTCTGCCCAGGCCAGGAACTTCACCTATGCCCTGGTGGGCGTCCTGATCGTGCTGATCGGAGTGGGGTACAGCCGGTACCGGCTTAAGCAAAAGAGCAATCGCCGGCTTCAGGAACAACAGAAAGAACTTCAGGAACAACAGACAGAGATCCATTCGCAATACCAGGCGCTGAGAAAGCTAAGCGCAACACAAGAGAAATTACTGGTCGAAAAGGAATACCTGGTCAAAGAGATCCATCACCGGGTGAAAAACAACCTGCAGATCGTGATCAGCCTGCTCAATGCTCAGTCAGATTTCCTCGACCATCCCTCGGCCCTTCATGCCATCCGCGAGAGCCGCGAACGGATGCAGGCCATTGCCCTTATTCATCAAAAATTATATCAGCCCGGTCAGAATATGTCGATCAGCATGAATTCCTACATACAGGAAATGGTATCCTACCTGGGAAGCAGTTTCCTGAATGCGGAAAAGATCCGCTTTCAGTTGGAAATTGAGGACATCGACCTGGACGTATCGCAAGCCGTTCCGCTGGGATTGATCCTGAATGAAGCGATTACCAATGCCGTCAAATATGCTTTCCCCATAGACAGAAGAGGCAATATTGCTATTGTATTGCAAAAGATAAATGAAGAGGATATTCTCCTGAAAATAACGGACAACGGGAAAGGCCTGCCTGCCGATTTCGATTTCTCCGGAAATAAATCCCTCGGTATTCAATTGATCCGGTTATTTGCCGAACAGCTGGACGGCGATATCCGTTTCGGGAATGAAAATGGAGTAGAGATATCCCTGATCTTCAGGCAGCACTATGCGACAGAGACCTCCCTTTCCTTTTCATACAGACAAACTACATCCGGAGAAACGATCGATAGTTGATGTCTGCGCAAAATTCCTGATATTTGCTGCGCTCAATCATCGTCATTATGAACAAAAATGGAAAAAAAGTAAGCATCCTGGTAGTGGGCTGCGGTAACATGGGCGCCTCCCATGCGATGGCTTATCATGAGATGGAAGGCTTTCAGATCGCCGGCCTCGTCTCCACCGGGAACAGCAAGGTAGAACTCAACGAAAAATTAGGCGGCGGCTATCCCTTATTCGATGACTATGAACAGGCGCTGAACGACACTCATCCGGACGCGGTCTGCATCTCTACCTACCCTGATACCCATGAAAGCTTTGCCCTGAAGGCATTTGAAAAAGGCTGCCATGTATTCATCGAAAAGCCACTGGCTGATTCCGTCGAAGGGTCCGAACGGGTAGCGCTCGCCGCAAAAGAGGCGAATAAGAAACTGGTGGTAGGGTATATCCTGCGCCATCATCCTTCCTGGCAGCGCTTCATCGAAGGGGCAAAGGAATTGGGCAAGCCATTGGTGATGCGTATGAACCTCAATCAGCAAAGCCACGGAAGGATGTGGACCGTTCACCGCAACCTAATGAAAAGCCTCAGCCCGATCGTGGATTGCGGCGTCCATTATATTGACGTGATGTGCCAGATGACCCGCTCCCGGCCGGTACAGGTCAGCGCCATCGGCGCAAGGCTTACCGATGATATCCCCGCCGGCAACTATAATTACGGGCAGTTGCAGATCCGTTTTGAGGATGGTTCGATAGGCTGGTATGAAGCAGGGTGGGGACCGATGATCAGTGAAACGGCTTTTTTTGTCAAGGATGTAATAGGTCCGAAAGGATCCTGGTCCATCGTAGCCAAACAGGCGGGCGCCACCGGCCAGTCGGATTCCGTGGCTTCCCATACGAAGACGGAATCCTTGCGTTTCCATCCGGCAGACCTGGATGAAAAAGATAACTTCCGGACGCCGGATACCTGGATCAACCTGGAAGATGAACCCGACCACCAGGAGCTATGCAACAGGGAGCAACATTTTTTCCTGCGTGCCATACAGGAAGATATCGACCTGACAGACGCCATCCGGGATGCGATCGACAGCCTCCGGATAGCCTTTGCCTCTGATGAGTCCGTTCGCACCGGGCAGATAGTCTCCTTACTTTAATCGTAAGATCGCTATCCCTTTCAGGTAATGTTGTTTATAGCTTTCCAGGCTGTTATTACGGGATCTCCGTTAATAATGTTGGCTACGTAGCTGTCTTTTGCTGCTTCATCCAGGTCCGTTTTTATTTCGTTTTTACGGGCATCCGTGCCCGGCGGAGGGGGAGGGGAGTTTAAGGGATTCCCATCAAGCATGATACGGCAGTAGGCCCTGTTGAAAAGAACCATCGGTTTGTTGATGGGTCTGCTTTGATCCGAGTTATTTATAGCAATATCCAGATTCCTGATCGCTTCGTTATAATCGGGTGGGTTTTGATCTTTTAAGGCGTATCCCAGCTGTGCGAAATTTTCCGGGTATTCAAATTTGCTGTCAACTTTTATCAGGGCTGTAAAGATGGGGATGGTCCTTTGGATAACGCTGTTGTCTTTATTTTGCCAGCTTTGCTTTCTTACGCCGGCCGCTTTATGAAAGATCGAGCTGATTACGTTTCGCGAAGCGTTGGCAAATGCCTGCATTAATATATTTTGTTGAATGTCCGGGGCGCCGGGCGGCAGGTCCAATTGTTCGGCGGCGAGGTCTATGGCCGTTTTGTTATTCAGGTCAATGCTTTGCAGCTTATCGTCTATTTTATCGATTATTTCAGGTCCCTGCTGAATTTTTATGAGATAGAGGTAGGTCCACAGATAGACGATCAAAAAGCCACCGAGGGAAAACAGGATGATGATTCCGCCTACCATAGCGGACGCATTCGGATTTTGATTTTTAGGTAACATAACCTCTATTGAATTACCGAGCTTCTGACATAAATTGCCGAAGAAAAATACTATTTTGTGGATCTGCGTAAGTCCGACTCCTACAAATATTTTAGTCAGCCAATCTGCTATTTGTTCAAGATTGGTGCTTTGAACGAAGTTCGACAATCTTTGCGAAGTAGAGGATGCCGGTGTGGTAGCCATACCGGGAGAGGGGGGGCTGGATAGGATGGACGCCGTATTGGGAGAGGTCGTATTACCACCAGACGCGGTAGTGCCGGTTCCGCCGGGAGAAGGTGCGGGAGGGGTGGCAGATGCGTTATTGCCGGGAGCTGAATGCGGAATGCCGAACAAAAAGCCGATGATCGCACCGGTAGCGGTACTGGCAAAGGCAATGGTACAGGTAATGCCAAAAATAGAATAGAAAACTCCGAAACTGGTAGCTTGTCCGATTGCATAAAGCAGCAGGAACAGGATAGCTACTCCTATAAAGATGGCCGATACGTTAAATGCCTGGCTTACATCCCTGGTGTAATAGCTGGCTGTATTATTGCTGGATTTTCCAAACATACCTTTTGCATTTAAATATTTACATAAGTCGTTCCCGGCAAGAAATTGCCGGCATCATGAAGGACGAGCAATTGCCGCCAGTTGAACCCAAACCTGTTCTCGAAATGCGGATCATCATGGAATCCATCTCCAAAATGACCTCCCCAGAACATCGCATGGGATTCCATGATGGAAACTACCTTCAGCCAGTTGGGGCCTACCGTATCGTCGTCTCTCCCATCGGTGATCATGGCGAAGTCGAAGGCCAGGCCGTAATTGTGATAACTTTGCCCTGCGGCGGCTTTGGTAACAATCGGACCCGGTTTGGTCCTCCCCTGTGCAAAGAGGGCATCACTTTCCGCAAATGATCTTAATCCTTGTACGACAATGATCTGCACATTGGCAGGCATGGCTGCCTGCGCTTCCGCCCATGCTTGTAGGGCAGATGGACGAAATTTGGGATGTAAGGTGGTTAAATTGGTCAATGATCTTGTGTCCATCTCTTTTTATATTATTTGAGGAATGATAGTTACATGGCCTTATAAGGCTCTTGATGGAACAAAATACAGAAGAATCTATGCTGTAAAAAGAGTGAAAACACCTGAAATTATCACTCGCATATATGGAGTATCCTCAAATTATTCAAACAGTGTCTGAGCAATTCCAACTGATTGATTTTCAGAAGAATAAAATTGTTCAGTCACCGACTGAACAATTAGGAGAAGTACAAAATACTCCTACCAGCTTGTTAATTAATCGCCTGTCTTTTACTCATTTTGTGGAATTGATTAAAGCCGATTCACCTTTAAAGCGTATTTTTTATGAGACGGAAGCTATCCGAAATAATTGGTCTGTTCGTGAATTACAGCGGGCTATGAATAGCATGTTATTTGAAAGGACAGGCCTAAGTAAGGATAAAGAAGCTGTACTTGAAAAGCATAGAAAAGGTACTGGCCTGAAGCCGGAGGATGTGTTTCGAAATCCTTATCTACTGGATTTTCTAGGTTTGGAAGAAAAGGCTACTTATGTTGAAACTGATCTGGAACAGGCAATTATTGACCACCTGCAAACATTTCTCCTGGAAATGGGCCGAGGATTTTGTTTTGAGGCAAGGCAGAAACGTATCACATTTGGTAATACCCACTATCATATAGATCTTGTTTTTTATCACCGTATCCTGAAATGTCACGTTTTGATTGATTTGAAAATGGAACAATTTTCCCATGCTGATGCTGGGCAAATGAACGTTTATCTAAATTATTATAAGGAAAATGAGAAGTATAAAGGAGATAATCCACCTGTTGGTATAATATTGTGTGCCGGTAAAGATGAAGCATTGGCAAAATATGCTACAATGGGATTGCCGCAAAAAGTTTTTGTATCCAAATATCTCGTTAATCTCCCAACGGAAACTGAGTTACAGACAATCATTAAAGAAGAACAGGAGAAACAAAAAGATTAAAAACCGGCCAAATAAAATCCTTACCGTATCAACACAAAACTCCCTCTCCTGGAAAAATTTCCTCCCGAAGGGCATTCCATCTCAATGAAATAAACATAAGCTCCGGAAGGAGATTTCTGCCCTTTAAAGGTCCCATCCCAGCAGGAGGCCCTGTCTCCGGCAATAAAGTTATTGCGCTCATAGACTTTCTCACCCCATCGGTTGTAAATGACCATATGCTTTATAATGGAGATCCCTTTGACAATAAAAACATCATTTACCCCATCATTATTCGGAGTAAAGGCATTGGGGACGCGTACACGGCTTTCCTGGCAATCTACGGCAACGACGATCGTATCGGATGCTTTACAACCGTACTCATTTTTTACTGTCAGGGCATAGCTTGTGCTCGCCAGGGGCAGACAGACGGGTGACGGGCAGTCGTAACAATTCAGGTATCTTGCGGGGAGCCACTTCCACTCGGTAACATCGCTGCTGCCTGTGGCATTCAGGGTGACATCATAACCGGCTTGCACCAGCACATCCGGACCGGCGTTAACGGTGGGCAAAGGACGGACCGTCACGGTGACGGCAGCCTCGTCCACAAAACAGGACCAGGCATCGGAGCCTTTGACAGTATAGGTCATGGTTGCCGGGGCAAGGGCTACAGGATTGGGAATGTCCGTATTGCTCAGGCCTTCGGTGTTATTGATCCATTGATAGAGCGTCTCCCCGGTGGCCTTCAGCTGCACGGATTCTCCGGCGCAGACGGTGTCATCGGGGCTGACCTGTAAATTCCCGGGTTGTACGACTTTTATGGTCAGCGATGCCGTATTCTGGCAGCCAATATCATCTTTCACTGTCAGTATATAGTCAGTGGTCGTCATTGGGGAAGCTACCGGGTTGGCTATGGAATTATCACTGAGTCCGGTAGCCGGCGACCATTGATAGACCTTGCCACCATCGGCCTGTAGAGAAACGGATTTGTCCCGGCAGATCACCGGGTCGTCGGGCGAGATAGTGGCGACGGGATTGGGCCTTATCTTAACAGATCCCTGCAGGGTAGTGTCTTTGATACAACCGGCATCATTTTGCATCAGCAACGTCGCTTTGTATGTGCCGGGAGTAAGATACTGGTGCTGGGCGGTCCCGTTGGTCGAAGGAATGATGCTGCCGTCGCCGAAATCCCAGGAATAGGATTTCGCATTTTGCACGGTGGAGGACAATACCACGGTACTTCCGATACAGGTCTCCGGAGGAGCCGGTGGCAGGGATACTACCGGATCGTTGATAATGACGGAATCGATATACTTTCCCTGAACTCCATTGTACGCGTAGACGTTCAGGGTAACAATGTATTTACCCGGCCGCTCATAAACATGGCTTGGATAATTAACATTATCGGCGGTAATGCCATCCCCGAAATCCCAGCTTACGCGAATATAATTATACGAAGTATTGGTAAAGGACACCAGCAGGGGAGGACAGCTGCCTGCCACGTAGGAGGAGTTAAAGCTGAAGGCTGAATTGAAATTCCGTACGATAATGACCACCGGGGTCGCTGTCGATTGACACGACAACGAAGGGTTACTGGCTGTCATGGTTACCGTATACGTTCCTGGCGTAGTATAGGTATGCGAGGGATAGACATCGGAGGAAGTGCTGCCATCGCCAAAATCCCAATTGTAAACAGTGTTGTAATTCCCGTAGTCATTGGTGTTGTTATAGAAATATACGGTTGTATTCAGGTGTACATCGGTGCCGGAGGCGGAGAAGGCTGCTTTCGGCCCATTGACACTTACATATTGCGTAATGGGCATGCTGGCAGAGCATCCGGCTGCATCGGTAATTTTCAGGCTGACAGGATAACTGCCCGGGTTGGCATAGGTGTGTGCAACATCGCTACCTTTGTTGTTGGTGATTGTTTGCCCGTCTCCGAAATTCCACTGCCAGGAGCGTATCGGATTGTCGGAGGTGGAGGAAGAAATGTCCTTAAGGAGGACCGGTGACTGATAACAAAGTTTGTCGGCAATAACCTGAAATCCCCCGGTAGCGCCTTTTATAGCCAGTGGCATATAGTTGGTGACATCCTGGCACCCGAAACCATAACTGGTGAGAATAAACCGTATGTTTTTTTCTCCGGTCTGGAAATTGTTTAGTGTCGCATTATAGGTGGTCGTCCACCGGTACCCATACCCATTATCCGTCCGGCTGCCCTGAAAGGCGCTGCCGTCCCCGTATTCTGCACCCGTACCCTGGAAATAATATCCCGCATAGTAGTAGCTGTTATAAATCACATTGCTTTGGTAAGGATTCGCATCCAGGTTGGAAATTTGTATAGCAACCGGCGTATTGCTGCACGCCGCCGATGCGGATCCGGTAAGGAGGGGTGTCTGTTTCAAAAGCACATACACCGTAGTGGGGTCATTGGCTACCAGGGAACATTGACCATTGGTGGCCGTCAGGAAGACGGAATAGGTCCCTGTTTTCGTGTAGGTATGTTTTACGGTGGTCTGGTTTCCCGGGGTAGTCGTTGTGTTGCCATCTCCAAAATTCCAGGTAACGGTGGTGGCCTGGACACTGGCCTGTGTAAAGGTGACCTCTCCGCGCGTCCCGTCGCAGGTATTGGTATGACCGGTTATCAGTGGGAAGGGTGGCTTGACCGTGATGGTCTTTGTCAGGGAAATATCGCATCCCCCTACATTTCTCGCATAGAGTGAGATCGTATAGTCTCCGCTGGCATTGTACGAATGGATGGGGTTAGGGCCATAGGAAGTTCCTCCGTCGCCGAAGTTCCAGGTATAGGTATTGATGTCGTAATTATTAGGTGTCGTACTGAAGGAGACGGTACTGTTTCCACAGACGGGGCTGGGACTTATCGTAAAATCCAGCTTTATTTTCGGATCTATGATGATGGGATTGGAAGCGGCAGTGCCCTTGCAGCCGCTTTGAGTAGTGTAAGTCAATATGGCAACATAGCTGCCGGTACCTGTATAGGTATGCGTCGGCGATGGGTCTGTCGATGTACTGCCATCCCCAAGGTTCCAGCTGGTGGAGGCGAGGGGGGAGGAAGAATTGGTGCTAAAGGTGACCGTGACGGGAGTTTCACAGGTTGCCGGATTTCCGGGGCTCATATTGATCGTAACAGGGGGTGGGGGATAAAGAGGGTACTGGGTAAAAGTCGCTGTCCCTGTGCAACCGTTTATCGTGGTATAATTTAATGTGACGGTATAATTACCGGTGTTTGAAAAGGTATGGGTCGGACTGGCATCCGTCGAAGTACCGCCATCTCCAAAATTCCATTTCGTAACGGTCAGTGGTTCTGAAGAATTGGTCGTAAATGTATTCGTAAGGAGGGTGGTACAGGACGAGAGCGTTCCGGGTCCCGCGGTGATATAGGCAGTTGGCCGGGTTATCTGTATATATTGGGAAATGGTGCTGGTACAGCCATCTGCATTGGTAACCCGCAGCCATACCTGGTAGGATCCGTCGGAAGTATAGGTATGAGCAGGGGCTTGTACGGTCGAGCTGATCTGCGGGTTATTGTAATAATAATAATTGAAATCCCATTCCCATTTGACATCTCCGGGTGTCGCATCCTTAAAATTTACGGCAACCGGGGATCCGCATTTCCCTGTTATATCCGCAGTAAATGCACCGGGAGCCGGCAGATCTTTAACGGAGATTTGTTTGGTGGCAGACTGGGGACAGGTTCCGAAAGTGTTATTCAGGGTAATGGTATGGGTGCCTATCGTGTTAAAGGTATAGTATAAGCTTCCGTAATTATAATATTGAGGGGAGCCATCTACCACCCATACGCTATTATCGGGGACCGGCGAGCTCTGGCTGTTGAAGGTGACATAACTTCCTCTGCAGATAGGGGAGGGGACATCAAAAGAAGTGGTATAGTTGGCGACGTTGAGCGGATTGGTCTGCGTGCTGACGGCCGTGCATCCTTCAGAACTGTGGACCTTCAAGCTCACGGAATAATTTCCTTTCTTATTAAAGGTATAAGTTGGGCTCTGTTGGGTGGAGGTGTTCCCATCACCGAAATCCCATACATAATCGAGGGTGCCGGGTCCTGTACTGTTATTCGTAAACTGTACCGGGTCCGAGGTGAGGCAGAGCACTTTTTTGTCGGCGGTAAAACTGGCGGTCAGGGCAGGTATGATCGTAACGATACTGGCCTTGTTCAGGGTGGTATGACAGCCATAGTTATTGGTTACGGTGAGGCTGACGGTGGCTACCTGCTCCACGCCATAGGTGTGTGACTGATTGCTGTTATATCCCTGTATAGTGGAGCCGTCTCCAAAATCCCAGGTATAACTGGCGATAGTGCCGCTGCCGGGAGTGGAATTACTGGTAAAAGTTACAGGCGTTCCAAGGCACACCTTAGCGGGGGCGACGGTAAAATTTGCTACGGGTGGTTGGTAGACGGTGACCTGCTGTGTTCGGACGGATTGCCTGCCTCCATCCTGGACGGTCAGGGTAACCGTATAGGTTTGCTCTTCGGTGTAGACAGCGCCCCCATTGGTCAATGCGGAACTATTGCCGTTGCCGAAATCCCATTTGTAAACTGCATTTGAAGAGGCGCCCGTCGTTCTGTTGGTAAAGTTAACTACCAGGGGAGAACAGCCGCCGGACTTATCCATGGAGAAATCGGCGTTGAATTGCGCACGAACGGAACTGCCAGATAATAATATGAACAGGAGAAGGCTGTATGTAAGACAGGTTGTAACTGGATGGGGCCCCATGAGATCTCGCGTGTAAACTAAGGTTTAGGGTTCTTGCTGGTGTAATATAAATATTCAGGATGGAAATGGCAACAAAAAACCGCCCGATTGCCCGGTCTGAAATCTCTATAGTAGCAATGAGATTGGGGAAAAGGCGTATAGCCGCATCTGCCTGGCAGGTGCCGGGTAGGGGAAAAAACATATGCAAATAATTAATAATTATTGTAATATATATAGTTAAAAAAATAATTGAAAGAAGGGGGCAGGGGAGGAAAAACAAGTTTAATCGAATTGTTCAGGTCTGGTAAATTAGCGTTAGGTTTGAAGGGAATAAGAAGGTGGCATATATAAACCCGGACAACATCACAACTCTTAAAACCCCCTGCAGCAATGCTTTAGCACCTGAAGCTATTCCCAATTGCAGAACTATTCCACGAACAAGGCGTTTTTAACATGAAAAAAAGCGAATTAATTAAAAAACTGGAAGAGATCCCAGGGGATCCCGAAGTCGCCATCCTGGATTGGCGCAAGCATGCCCTGGATGATTTGAGTGAAGGGACCGGATCCGGCATTTATACAGACTTCCGTGTCGAGAAAATAGAAGATACGGAAGAACGGGAAGGGGTATCTCCGGAGGAACAAGCCCTGGCTACCTGGATCGCTTTCTCGTATACGAACGAAAGCTTTGATGATGAATTCACCGATAAGCCCAGGCACTGCCGGGTATGCGGTTGTGCGGAGGAAAATGGGCAGCCGTCTGTTGAGACGACCGGGGAGGCCCGTCATTGGGTAGAAGAAGATTTGTGTAGTGCCTGTTCTTCCGAATCGAAGCTGCAGGTGACTTAGCTCACTAGCAGCCCTTCTTGTATACCGTATTCGAGTAGCCTATTTCGCTCAGGAATAGAACAAACGATTGCGTAATAGAACAAACGATTGCGTGAAATCGCAAAGTCGATTGTATTGTTAAAACCTATTCCTTAGGTTTACAAAAACAAATAATTATTCTCATGAAAAAAGTCATCACCCTCATTGCCGCAGTCATCTGCTTATCCTTTACAAAACATCCGGAAGCTCCAATCGCCACACCTCCTCCATCTGAATTAACAGCGAAACCTCCTGTCAAAAGGCTAATAAACTTTCCTGGGGACGTCAACTGGAGTATAGGTTATTTCAGTAGTTTGAACATGGTAACACTTACCTGGCCGGCCTTCTCGCTTCCCGGACTCGGCCCGGTTGATTTCACCATCCTGGGTACTACTAAATACTTCGACCCTACTACGACCACCTCCGTTTACTGGACTGATAAGACATTGATCGCCAATACCAGCTATACGTTGAGTCTCGGGCATTATCAGTATTATTTCTATTGGCCCGGTGGCGGTGCAAGTGAATGTATCATTACCGGTCGTAACTTCTGATTCATCACTTTTCAAAATGATAACCATCAAGGTTGCCCGAAAGTGGATTTCGGAGCCTTGATGGTTCTATGCTATCCGGTCTTTTACCGGTGATTTTTGAACACATGTATAACCTGTCTTATTTCGACCAGGGCCCTGTTGTGATTGCCCTGAAGGGCCGCAATACTTTGCGACAGGTCTTTTATCAGCAATTTTTTTTGATGCTTGATATCGTTGACGCTGATATATAGCATTTGCTCCGGGCTCATGGCAAACTGGTATAATGGCTGATAGCGTGGATGATGCAGAAGCTGATTTATTTCCCCTTCAAGATCGTTTGCCTGCTGTTTAAGGGATTCATTATACAACGCCAGTTTATCATCGGTCAGCTTGTCAACATTAATCCCTTCTTTCTGTATCCATTGCAGCTCAAGCTTTAAAAGCGTATGCAGGTCGCCGCTTTTGTAGGAAGTAGTCAGTTTTTTCATTAACTCTTCCTTTTGCAGCCTAAGGTCCGGGTCCGGCTCCAGATCGGGATGGAAAATTTTAACCAGCTGTTTATAAATACTATTGATACTTTTTGCTCTCGCTTCTTCCAGCTTTTTTTCGTTTGCTTCTTTTTCCAATTGCTTTTTTGTCTTTTTCCTGGGGCCAGATTCATTTCTTGCTGCCTGTTGCCGGAATTGATCCTTCAGATCCCTTATTTTTTGCAGAATTTCATCTTCCGTCATCTTACGATCCATGTCATCTATATTGAAGTCAACCCCCATATCTTCCAACATGGATTGCATTTCCTGTTTCATCACGTCGAGCTCTTCTTCAGCGGCTTCGTCATAATCCACCCTTTCCACGGCCCTGAATATTTCTTTAAACTCATCATCAGGTTCGGCCTGCTCCAGGTGGCGGATGTTATGCAATTGCATCGAAATGATTTCTCCCAAAATTGCCTGATCATTTTTGGAAAACAGATAGCTTTCCTGGAAGAATTTGTACAGGTATTTGACCAATTCTTTAAGTAAGGCGATCTCCCGCTGTTCCAAAGGATAAATATGCGCCCCATAAAAATCCAGTTTTTGCTGGAGGGAATGGGTTGTTTTTTCCAGCTCCGCCTGCAGCTTTTCTATTTTCTTAACCAGCCTGTTGAACGTCTGCTGTTGTTTGCTGAGAGCTTGCTTTTGCTGATTGTTTATTATCAGACTGTTCCGGGCAGATGGTTGATCCTCTTCGTTGGTCCGCAATGATCGATGCCCCATAGTATCCTGACTTTGGTATAACTGCAATTGTACGAAAAATCCTGCAGATCATCGCCCGCTTATCCTTTATTGCATTTTCAGGTATTTATCCACGACGGAGGCAAAGCCATCGCCATCGACTCTGACCGTTTTCCAGAATTTCACACCTTCCAATTTTATATAGTAACCAATCGCAGAAGGTCCGGCGATTTCTGTCACCCCAAAAATTTTGTCGCCCGGAAATTTCGCTTTCAACACATTCAGAATGTAGTAGGGCAGATTCCGCTCGGAATAATTGCGGAGCGAACTGGTAAATTCACCATTTTTGGTATAGGTGATCCGGGTGAAGATACCATGGTCTACAAAACTTACGGCATACTCATCCGCAGACTCAGTCCATTGCACGCGTTCTGCATCCGGAAAGGTCGCCTGGAACGTCGCCAGTAATTTTATGTTGACGGGGGGGAAGCTGCGGTTGCTGAAGGATTGGAAGACGATCAGAATGGGAATGACGGCCAATAGAATCTTTTTCATAGCTTTCTTTTTTCGGTGAACAATGTTTGTCTCCTCAAAGGTAGAAAGAAAGAGGACTACCATGGTGACCGGTTTATAGATAGTAGGTAGTCCGGTTTATTTTTTCGACCGGATGCTATGCGCCAGGATGCCGATAGCTTTTTCCGCCTCCTTTTCCGTCATCCAGCCGAATCCCATCCGCGTGGAATTAAGTGTGAGCGGGGTGGTATTGTGAATCAGACCATTGGATAAGATGACCCCCTGGGCCTTTAGCTTTTCCGTGAGCGGCGGCAAGGGGACTGAAGGATGGAACTTAGCCCAGATGGCGAGTCCGCCGTCCGGAACTTTAAAATCGATGATGTCGGAGAGTAATTGAGAGAGGTTGTCGCAGACAAAATCCCTGCGCAGCCGGTATTCATGAAGCGATTTTTTCATATGCCTCTTGATGCTCCCGTCCTCGAACAGGTCGGCGAGCGCCAATTCCATGATGGGGTCCCCCTGAGAATCCACCAACTGCCGCAGCCTTGCCAGTTCAAGTATCAGGTTAACCGGGGCTACCACATAACCAGTACGGATTCCCGGCGCGATGCTCTTGCTCAGGGTGCCTACATAGATCACCATTCCCCTGGTATCGGCGCTTACCAGGGGGAGGATGGGGCTGCTCAGATAGTGAAAATCATAATCGTAGTCATCCTCAATGATGACGAATCCGAACTGTTCCGCCAGTGCGAGCAGTTTGATCCTTCGGGCAGCCGACAGGGTGACAGTGGTGGGATAATGATGGTGAGAGGTGACATGTACCGCCTTGATCTTTTTCCTCCGGCATATTTTTTCTATAGCGTCCACATCGATGCCGCAGTCGTCTATCGGAACCCGCACCAACTTCATGCCGGCATTCAGGAAAGTGTGATCGGCATAATAATAGCTCGTATCACCGACGATCACGATATCTCCTTTCGAAAAGAGGACGTCTACGATCAGGTAGAGGCCCATGGAACTTCCCCGGGTGATCATGATATTTTCATAGGTCGTTTGCAAACCCCTGCTGTCATTCAGGTAATCCGACAGGATCTGCCTGAACCTGATCACGCCCGCAGTTTCCACATAGGAAGTATATTTCAGGTTCACTTTCTTCAATAAGACGCTCCGGTAGGCTTTGGCAAGCTCGGCGGTGGGTACCAGACGCGTATCCGGCCCGTCATGGAACCCCTGAATGTGGCGGAGAGGACTGACAGGGGCGCGGATCAGTTTATTGACCCGGACGGGATATCCTGTTGTGGCCGGAAAGGAGTTGAGCCTTTCGTGGTTACTTACGAGCTTTCGTGGGTTGATCTCCGGCAGATGCCGGCTGGTGAAAGAGCCTTGGGAGGGTCTCATTTCTATCCAACCCTGTGCGTCCAGCTCTTCGAAGGCACGTACGATCGTCTTGCGGTGTATGTTCAGCATTTCCGATAAGAGCCGGGTGCCGGGTAATTTTATTCCGGGCCCGACACGCCCTCTTTTTATCTCCTGGGTGATGGCGTTGGCGATCTGCAGATAGACGGGGGTATCGCTGTCTTTTTGTATTTGTATGATGGTCTTCCAGGGCAGCATAGCGGACTACCAGTTGGGTTAAAAATGACCACTAAGATAGTCCAATTGGCGGAATTATAGAGCATCGGTATCCACTAAGGAGAAATTCATTTTACATAGATCACTATCTGAATTCATAAGTGATATGTTGGTCGGGATTACCAGGACTGGTGGTCTTGAATGCCAGGGTATCCTTTTCCAGGATCAATATATCCGCATAGAGCGTATCAAGAGATGCTAATAATAATTTGCCATTATTATCAACCTTCCATGCATTTAACTTCTTCGAGCAGTCTTTCCAGTCTTCTGCCCATTTTGTATTGGTATAAAGCCCCGAATTTGAATGAGGATAAGGCGCATTTTTGAATATTATGTAGTAGCAGGCATCATTAATGCCACTCATAACCATAGGAGGCTGACCGGTCTGCTCGACCGTTATCTTCCTTGTCAGCCAGGTGCCCACCAATTTACTTTCAGTGTCATTAAGTGTAGGGGTATCGTGTTTATGACAGCTGGTATATATTACCATGACCAGCGTGCCAGCAGTAAGGAGGGGTGTGATTTTGATTTTCATAAAAGCAGCGTTTAATGAAAATGATTTTTGGAGTGCCCTGGAATGTGTTGAGACTGGTACGTATTGTAGATATTCGTAATGTAAGTTACTGGAAATTAACGGGAATACAAGAGATTGTTATAAGCACTTGCTTGTGAGACTGGACGGGCTACCTCCGGTGAGCCGCCCTCGCATTGGCCTTACTCAAAGCCTCCCATTCGCTTCGCTCATTGGGTTTTTTACCGGTCTGCTTTTGAAAGCAAGCTTTCAACGCATCCCAATAAAAAACCCCGCACTATGTGCGAGGCTTTGTGTCCCCGGACGGGTTCGAACCGTCGACCCGCTGATTAAGAGTCAGCTGCTCTACCAACTGAGCTACAGAGACAAATCGGACTGCAAATGTAATTTTTTACTGCGAATCTCCCGCTGAAAAGTGAGGAATTTAACGCTTCTCTTTTCCTACCCGGGTCTAAAGTTGCGCGAAATTAAGGAAAAAATGGAAAAGGGAGTACATCGGGCAGGAAAAAATTGCTTACACCGAATAAAATATTTTGCTATTGCGTCAACTTGGAGAGTATAATGTATAGAATAATAGCAAATTTGGTGGAGATCCCACTTGCCAATAACTATTTGAAATAAGGGAAAAGTATTCGAATTGGGTAAAATCGTGGATACCTATTGTTATTGATGTAACCCGAAAAAACCGTGGGCCCGGAAAGCTACCAATAAAATAAACAGATCAGCGGCAAGGTTGATCGTCGGAATAGAATACAATGCCCGGAGCATAATACTGGATCAATTGGCATGAATCATTGTTCGACCTCGATAGAATCCATCGGCAATTGCTGGGCGATTTTGTTCCACTGACACATAAAAAGCGCGCTGTTGGCAAGGAATAGTTCCATTGGAGGCTCAAAATTGAGAGTTTTAGTGCTAAAATATTTCTAATAATGGCATTATTTGTATAATTTTATCAAATTATAACATAATTGGAATGATTGTACAGTTTCAGATAACCAATTTTAGGTCCATTCGGGACTCGTTCGAGTTTACCTTGGAAGCGGAGTCGGGGCAGAGCAAGCAAGAGAACTTGTTTGAGGTTGCTGTCGCCGGCGGACAAACCCTTAGGCTATTAAAATCGGCTGTGATCTATGGCCCTAATGCGTCAGGGAAGACAAATTTTATCAGGGCTCTTTTTAACCTAACGGAGTTTATAAAGCGATCTAAAAATATTAGGGCGGAAAGCCCTATACCGTATTATGAGCCCTTTGTCTTTGATGTTGCTTCTGAACAGGCGCCTTGTCAATTTTCCATCGAATTCCTGATGCCGGGTGAAGGTGCTTATGTACGGTATCGGTACCAAATTGAATTCAATAGACAGGAGATCCTGGGGGAAGAGTTGGATTATTATCCCAAGGGTCAGAAGCATTCTTTATTTAAAAGAATAGTGGATAGAGACGCTCCTACAATTCTGCATACGGGCCGGTTGGGAAAGAACCTGGGATATAAAGAGTATTCGCTTTTTAAGAATCAGCTATTCTTATCGCAGTTTGGTGGAGATATACCTCACGAGCTTTTAACAGGGGTGTACCTGTATTTTAATACTATTGAGGTCTGGAATGCGCTTGACGTTAATAAGATTAGCAGCCTTAGGGAGGAAATTGCCAATGAATTGTTGGCGCCGGAGAATCATCATCTTCTTAACCGAATCAATAAGCTATTGAGAATTGCAGATACGAGAATTAATAGCATTAGTATTGGAGAGAATAACAAGGATGAACGCCCTGCGGAGACTATACGGGGTAAAGCGTCCAGAATACTTCATCGTTCGAGCAGCAAAATTTTGGCGTCCCACACAATGTATGACAAAGGGGTTGAGGTGGGTGTGAAAGAAATGCCACTTCGCCAGGAGTCTGCCGGAACAAATGTGCTATTTGCTTTGGGGGGCATTATTTTAAAAAGATTGGAGAAAGGAGGCGTTCTTTTCTTTGACGAGTTGGATAATAGCCTTCATCCGAAACTTTCTAAATTCCTGGTCCGGTTGTTCAATAATCCGGTCAGCAATCCCCGAAATGCGCAGTTGGTAGTGGCGACCCATGAAGTAACCTTATTGGATAAGGAAGTATTTCGGAAAGATCAAATATGGTTTTGTGAAAAGGATAAGTTTGGGTCGACGGAGATATTTTCGGCAAAGGAGTTCGAGGGCGTCCGCGATGATACGCCATTTGATAAATGGTATATGAATGGCAAATTTGGTGGTCAGCCAAAGATTAAGGAATTAGAATTTATTTTCAACAATGAGTAAAAAGAAACGGGTTTTAAGGACGACCATATTTATTGCTTGTGAGGGTAGAAATACGGAACCCATTTATTTTGAAAAAATAGTGGAGGAGATAGAGGATCAAGGGGTATTTTCCGTAACGATTTACCCGGATAAAAGCGATGATAGCCCTGTTTCTCATGCACTTGGCCTGGTAAAGGAGGCTCGTTCCAGGATCGAAGACTTTGATGAGGTATGGGTTGTGTTCGACAGGAACGGATATACGAAACATAAGGAGGCTTTTGATTTAGCGAATGAGTCTGTAAATGGGAAGAAGGTAAATATTGCCTTTTCGAGCATCGCTTTCGAGCAATGGGTACTGCTTCATTTTATTAAATCAGCCACGGCTTTTACGAAGTCGGCGCAGATCGTTGAGTTTTTGCGGGGAAATGGTTATTTCCCGGACTATGAAAAGAAGGCTTATATAGATACGTATTCATTTCTAAGGGGTAAGACTTTGCAGGCAATGGAGAATTCGGCTTGGCTGAAACATGATCTTGAAAAATTAGGTTTGCTTCCCTCCGACCCGGTATATCAATTAAACCCGTACACCGACGTGGACGTATTGGTGGCTCGATTGCTGGGAATAAATGAGCGATGGGTTTGGGGGGCAGAAGGGGCCCCTGTGATTTTTGCCGACGTTGAATTATTGGTACAACCGCAGGCGGATTTGCGTACACTCCAGATCGCCGTTAATAATTTAACCGGGAATACTTTGTTATATAATGCGGCTAATATTCATCAGCACTTTTTCATTCGTTCCGACCTGAGAAACTTGCCCGTCACCATTGATAAAACGACACAGATACTATCTGGCAGCCAGGAGATTTTTACGCTGACCACGCCTGAAATGTATGGTGGCTATACACTCGAATATAGGATAGGTCCCTACAAAGTGATGATTGCGTTACACGCATAGCCATCTCCCAATTATACCCATATATCTATTTTACTAAATACATTTTCTTCTCCATCCCTATTCCGGTCAGCTTTAATGACTTCCATTGAGGGGGCAATGTAGATTTTATCTGAATAATACCTTTCGGGGTAATCTCCAATCCTCCAAAGCCATTGAGCATCGCCTGCACCATGCCGCCGGCCCCTGTAGCAAAATAGGGATTGGTTCCTCCAGCCGATTCGGCGAGCACGCCAAATGGGGGCAGTTCATTGGGTTGGTATCCGTTCTTAAAGGCGAGCAACGCTTTTTCTCCATCGCCCAGCCTTGAATACAATATTGAAAAGATCGCATGCGTCATGGCAGGTCCATTGCCCACCCTGGATTCATAATATTCCAGGTCTTTTTTTATAGCCGCAGGGTCGGTCACCTCGTGGAGAGGATAAGCGAGGAGGTTGACGTCGGCCTGCTTAATAGCTTCACCTTTGTAGGTTTCGAACTCTTTCGTCACGCCATCGGGTAACTTTAAGATCGGGATGTTTTGAGCCACCACTTCCCAATCAGGGTCAGGCTTTATCCCCAATACCTTGGCGCCAGCGGCAGCGTTTTGCAGATTGGCCTTTGCAGCGGCATTCGTAAAGGCATTATTATCTATATTTTCGGCCCATTCATCAGCCGCAACGACATTTTTAATATCATAATGCCCCGGACCATTTCTTTCAACCCGGCTTGCCCAAAAATCGGCCGTTGCCGATAGGATTGGCCAACCTTTTTCCTGCAGCCATTGCCTGTCCTGCGTAACGCAATAATAATTCCAGGCAGCAAGGGCCACATCGGCGGTAATGTGGTGCTCGAACGGGCCGGACAGCGCCCAGACAGGCGTTTCTTCTCCACCGTTATCCGCACTTTCCCAAGGGAACATCGCTCCTTTATAGCCATGAGAAAAGGCATTTTGTTTGGCTGCGTCCAATCTTTTAAAACGGTATTCGACCAGCGACCTGGCAATTTCCGGGTGCAAAACCAATAAGGCCGGATACATCCACAGATCTGCGTCCCAAAATACATGCCCATTATAACCAAGGCCCGATAGACCCATTGGCGAGGGTGAATTAGCCGTTCCTTCCCGCGAAAAAGAATATAAATGGTACAGCATACTATGTACATCCTGCTGTGCCTGGGGATCTCCCTCAATGGTAATATCACTCTTCCATAAATCGTCCCAGGCTGTTTCATGGAACCTGATCAGGCGATCCCGGCCTTCCAGTTTAGCAAATAGGGTCAAACGTTCAGCCTGGTTCAATGGGTCCGCATCATGTGCGGAAGTAATGGATGATCCGGCAACCGCATACTGATAAGTCTGCCCCGCAGCGATCGTTTTGCTGAATTTCATCAGGTGCATATTGTTGTCCCACATTTCGTGTATTACCCGTGGTTCCTGCCCATGTGCTTCATTAAATAAGAACGTATTGGAGGCGCATAGCAGCAATTTTCCGGTAGGACTTTTGGCCGTAGAAGTAAGCAGGCTGATGGTTACATGCGGCCTGTCTATCTCATTATAATAGTTCTGTACATCCTTTAAAGCATCCGGCGCTTCCAGGATACTGGCAGCATTAATAGTAATAGCTTTTTTTGCCGTGATGGAAATATCCATTAAAACGGTAAACGGCAACTGTCTTAGCGAATAATAAGTATATTTTATGGAAGCCTCCTGGCCATAATCAAAGGTTGTAGTGAAGCAAGCGTGCTGCATGTCCAGTTCCTGCCGGAAATTGCTGATATTTTTCGCCTCTACACGCTTGTTATTGATGTCGAGGTTCATATTGAGCAGGTTAAAACTGTTCAGGAAATTGCTCACCCTCCCACGACCATACAGATCGTATACTCCGGCCAGCACCACATTCTTTACCTTAAAGGGCTCCGGCGATGATACGACACCGATCATACCGTTGGCGACAGTAACGCCGTAATAGTTGGAAGGGTCAATGCTGGTCGCGGTTATTTTCCAGGGGTCCTTCGTTTGCGCTAAGCAGAGTGAATGGGCCACCGTTAATAAAAGAATATTGAGGGGCAAATGTTTGCATATCGTGCCTGGAGCTTTCATATTCCTTGATTTGTCTTTCAAGGTAAGATTAAAGGTGCATTCAACAGTCATTGAATGCACCTCCCGGGAATATTAATAGTCCGATACCCCACACCACTTCAAAGCCCTAATGTCCGCCGCTAACCGCAGGTTGCACATTCGCCAGGACTTCAGCCAGCTTCTTTTCCAGTTCATCTCCATGCAGGTCCTTGGCGAGGATCTTTCCGTCGGGGCCGATCAGCATGTTAGACGGTATGGACTCGATCTCATATTGCTTTGCTACAGCATTATTCCAGAATTTCAGGTCGCTTACATGTGTCCATGTCAGGTGGTCATCATTGATGGCTTTCAACCATTTTTCCTTGCCGTTGGGCTGGTCCAGCGACACACCCAGCACAGTAAAATTCCTGTCTTTATAGGCCGCAAAAGCTTTCACGACATTCGGGTTCTCCGCCCGGCAGGGACCACACCAACTGGCCCAGAAATCCACCAATACATATTTGCCCCTGAAGTCTTTCAGGGCGACGGGCCTGCCTGCGGTATCATTCTGCGTGAAATCCAGCGCTGTCTTTCCGATACTCGTCAGCTTTGCCGTTTCAATGCTGTGCTGTATCTGGGCTGCGAGGGCGTTGTTCCGTGCCGCCGGGGATAATTTGCCCAAAATAGCCTCCTGTTCGGCAAGGCTCTTAAACCGTAGCTGGGTAAAGAGTACGTAAGCGCTGATCGCGGATTGCGGATGTGCATCCACCCACTGACCGGAGAATACGCCCTGCAGGGAATCCATTTCCTCCAGCCGGGGACGCAATTGGGCCAACAACAGGGTATCCCCATTTTTGTATGCCTCATTGGCCTTTGCATACATTTCCTTTCTTCCCGCAAGTTTCGGCTGGTTTTGCATAAAATCTTTGTATGCGGTGTAGTCCTGTACGAAAGGGCTGCCGGAAAGCTTGATGTCCCTGAATTGCGGGCCATCTCCTTTCATCAGCATCTGTCCGGCATCGCAGTATAACGTCACTGTATTATCCGCCGTACGGGTATTCCCCATATGGAAGTAATACATATTTCCCTCTCCTGGCGGTATAGTCAATTTCAGGTGAAAACCTCCCTGTTCGGTCATTACGGAGTCCCATCGGTCATCGGAGATCTTCCGGGTAAAGACCCATTCGCCGGCTTTCATGTCTTTGATGTCACCTTTAACGATAAGCTCATTTTTCTGCGCCTGCACACCCAGCACGCCTGTCAAAAGAATACCTGTTATTGTCCTTTTCATATTTGTTGGTTGTTTTATTTATTATAACCGGGATCCTGGTCGTAGCACTATTTCCGTTTCCGCCGGATGAGTAGCACCGCACCCATGATCAGCAGTATCCCTGGCAAAATACCCAATAAGAGGACCCTCAAAAAGGTAAGCCCGCCATCGGTCAGGTTGAGCCGCTTATCTTTGGAAGGCGGTCTCGTTGTCTCTATCGGGAACTCCCCATGGCTGAACCAGCTAAAGATCGCCGTGCCGAGATCGAAATTGCAGGTACTGATATTATAACGGCCAATCTCTGAATTGCTGAGGAAGTCTGCATCACCAGCCACTATGATCCGCTGCTCTTTCCCGTTGATCTTGCGGGTTAGCCCCACTATGACGGGCAACGGCCCTGCCTGGTCGCCCTGTTCGGGCGCATAGGTCAGGCCCCTCTGAGCAGGGTTCAGTTTATCAGATCCAGCTGCAGGACCACTAATGGAGGCCACCAGCTTCACGGCACCCTTGCCGTTTGATGAGCTATTGGCATCCTCTGCGGCATCGAGCTGGTCCTGGTCCGGTCTGATCTTTTTATTCCAGCTCTTCTTCTCCGGAGTCATCACCAGCGGCGTCACGGAGAACGGGCCATCGGTGCTGTAAGACAAGGCCGCCGCACCATTCATAGAGACAACTACACTATCTTCCCCATCATCTTTCAGATCCGTTGATAATTCCGTGGCTGAAGCCGTCAGGTAAGGCTGGATCATGCCGGGGGAAAAATCCCTGCTTCTTTCTACCAGCATTCCGTCCATAAGTTGTACGCCCAATGGTTTCAGCAGTGGGTTCAGGATCTCCTGCTTGTCCGGCTCCCCTGCGATCAGCAGGTTGCCGCCATCGGCGATATAGCGTTGGACCTTCGTCATCACTGTACTGTCGAGACTTTGCCGGGGATCGGCGATCACCAGGGCCGCAATACCGGTAGGGATCTCCTGATCCTTCAGCGAAACCATCTCCACATCAAAGCCCTGGTTGATCAGTGATTTCCGGTAAGTGATCGCATTGGTCAGCATCTTATAATGTTTGTCACCCTCCTTATCGATGCCGCGCTCCAGCTCTCCCTGGACAAAGGCGATCTTCGGCATCCTGGCCTGCATCAGCCGTTTCAGCGCCGCATCCGTCTCTTGCTCTGACGGAAAGACCTTCTGGTCATCAAAAAGCCGTAAGAACGTGGTATTGCCTTTATACTTCAGCTGCATCACATACCGGTTCTGCTCCGGCCGCAGGTCGATCATCTGGTGTATCTCCGCCGGCGTCTTGAACTTGCCCAGGTCCAGCTTCATGGACCTGGCGTTGTTCTTCGCCAGCGAATCCAGGGTCATGCCGGGATTGTATTTGAACAGATACTTGTCAGCAGTACTATCATAGAAGTAAACATAATTGAATTTAATGTCCGGCTTGAACCGGCGATAGGGCTCCCACCGCGCCATGTCCCGGTTGCGGCCCTCGGGTAGCCCGTACCAGATCAGGTTATCCAGCAGGTTAATATAGGAAGTGACTTCAAGTGGTTCATCACCCATTTCCTGTACGATCTTCTGAGAATTGGCCGTCAGGGTCATGGTTTTAGTGGCGGTAGTATCCCAGTACCCGATCAGCCCCGGCCGGGACGTGATATAGCCCAGCGCCAGCGCCAATACCATGATCAACACATAGCGGGCCGCCTTGACAGGCCAGGGCTTCGACTCCCGGTCCGACTGCAGCTTGTGAATGCTGAAGCCCAGGAACATACACATGATGACCAGGAAATAGAGGGTATCCTTGGTGGTGATCAATCCCTGTAGCATGCGGTCCGCTCTGCCGTTGATGGATAGGAAATAGGCCAGGTCCCTTACAAAGTCAATGTCCTGCCAGAGGGTCCCGATATAGTTCAGGATCGCCAGCAGCACGAGGGTGCTCAGCGCCGCCACCACCTGGTAGGAGGTCAGACAGGACATGAACAGCCCGATGGACGCATAGGTGCAGAGCAGCAGGTACATGCCGAACAGACCCGCGAACAGCAGCCCCGCATCGGCCGCATGGATATTGTACAGCCCGCAGATGACGATCAGCAGGAGGATGGCCAGCAGCACCAGGTTGTAGAGCATCATGGCCAGGAATTTCCCGAAGATGATCTCCCGTACCTTGATAGGGGAGGAATAGAGCAGCTTGATGGTGCCGCTGTTGATCTCCCGGCTCATCAGCCCCATTGTCAGCAACGGCAGATAGAGGTATAACTTACCGGTCAGCCCGGGCCAGATCCCATAAGGTGGCGCAAAAATACCCGAGGTCAGTAAACGCATATACTTCAATCCCTGGCCGCCCATATCCTGCTGGGTAAGGACACCTTCGACAGCGCTGGTATAGGCAAGGCCGCACTGGAACATAAAGGCCACTAATAAAAAACAGGCTATCGGGGAATAGAACAACAGCGCCAGCTCGGTCTTTGCAATCTTAAATATAGTCTTCATTAGTTCTTATTGCTATGATTTGATAATTGTGCAAATATTTCATCCAGGGAGCTCTTGTCCAGGCTGATCTCCCGCAGCCGCCAGCCATTCGCAACACTGGCGGCAATGATCTTTTCGGTGATCTCCTGGCCGCCGCTGAAATAAAGGCGTACCTGCCGCTCCGTCAGGAAATCCACCTTCGCAGCCCCCGGGATCCGCAGCAGCTCTTCCGCCGCAGGCGGCTCTTCCATATGCATCAGCACACTGTGCGGCTCCACATAGTTATTGAACGCGTTCATCGTATCGGAGAAGACGATTCTTCCACTGTCAATCATCTTGATCTCCTTACAAAGGACCTGCACCTCTGAGAGGATATGCGAGGAGAAGATCACGGCCCGGTCGGCCGCGATCTCCTTGATCAAGGCCCTTACTTCGATGATCTGGTTCGGGTCCAGTCCATTGGTAGGCTCGTCCAGCACCACCAGTTGCGGCCGGTGGATGATAGCCTGAGCGATGCCCACCCGCTGGCGATAGCCTCCGGAGAGATTGCGGATGAGCCGGTTGCTGAAATGCGCCACGCCGCAGCGTTCCTTGGCGTCTTCCGCCGCCGGACGGATCTCTTCTTTTCTCATCTTCCGGAGGTTGGCGCAATACAGTAGATATTCATCTACCGTCAGGTCCATATACAGGGGCGGGTTCTGCGGTAAAAAACCGATGAGCCTTTTGGCCTCCTCCGGATGTTTGCGCATATCGATGCCCCCGACATGAATATTCCCCTCCGTCTGGTTCAGTGATCCGCATAGGATGTTCATGGTCGTGGACTTGCCCGCTCCGTTGGAACCTAAGAGCCCTACAATGCCGCTTTGATTGATCTCGATATTAATGTCCCGGATAGCCCAGTTGGCGCTGTACTTATGGGACAGGTGCTCAATTTTTACAATTGAATGTTGCATAGTCATATTTTTCGTTGTGCTTGGTGCTTAGTGATAGCCGGGGTTCTGTTTCAGCAGCGGGTTCAGTTGCAGTTGTGCGTTAGGCACAGGATATAAAGAGTCGCTGGACATATAGCCTGTCTTCTCCGATCCGAGGATCGTCGTAGCCATACCGGTCCTTTTCAGGTCGAACCAGCGATTGCCCCACTCGGTGAACATCTCCACCTGCCGTTCATGCATGACGGCAGTCAGCACCGCAGCCTGATCGGAAGGGTCAGCCGTGCTGGCCCCCAGCCCGGCGCGGGCACGCAGTATATTGAGATCGGCCAATGCATCGCTGCCCCGGCCCAGGTGCGCCGCAGCCTCCGCACGGATCAGGTATTGTTCCGCGAACCGGAAGATCATGAAATCCTCGACGGTAGAACCAGGATACATGTTCTTGTATTTATAAGGGTAGTAGACAGTAGGGCCGCCGCCAAACGGATTGACGGCTCCCACCCATTGCTGCAGCCGCTGGTCGCCGCTCTCAAACGCGTTCAGCAGGAAGGGGGTCAGGATATAGCTGGGCGTTGCGCCGGGGTAATAGGGGAGAAATTCCTGTGCATCCTCCGTCACCATGTAATCATTGTCGGCCGGGAGCTGCCAGAGAGCTTCCTTGCTGCCGTCCAAAAAGACATTGTTCAGGTCGGATTCCAGGCTGTACGCATTGGAAGTGATTACCGTACTCGCCGCATCATAGGCCGCCTGCCACTCTTTCCGGTATAAACGGACCTTGGCGAGAAAGGCTGTCGCTACATTCTTGTTGGGACGATACCTGCCGGCAGAAGGATAATTCGCCTGAAGGTCCTGCTGCGCATCCGTAAGATCACGCAGGATCTGGTCATATACCGAGTCCGTCGGGGTACGGCCGGTATTGCTGTTGATCTTATAATCCGTCGACATGATCAGGGGCACATCCCCGAAGAGATTGACCAGGTCAAAATGATACAACGCTCTCAACACCTTCATTTCTGCCACGATCTGTTTTTTGAAAGAGGCGGACAGACCCGGACTGAGCGGCACATCAGTCAGGATCGTATTCACCGGGTAGACCCCCGTATAGGGGCTGGTCCACAAATTGAGTACATAGTTGTTTAAAGGAGCTAAGTTATTAGCATAGAATGCATTCAGGTCGCCATAGGACGAGGTAGGGGATAGCTCGTCGGAAGACAATCCCGTGCATAAAGCAAGATAGCCGTCATTGAAGCTGAAGTTGGTGCCTGACCCGGTACTGAATGGGTAAGTGTAGACACCGGCAACGGCTGCCATGGCCGCAGTGCTGTCGGCAAACTGCTGCACTTCGGTGATCTGCGTGGGCGGATTGCCGGGTATCTCGACCAGCCGTTTGCAGGAGGTGGCTGCACCTGACAGGATCAATAGTCCTGCAAGGAGCGTATGAATAAAGAAAAAATATTTTTTCATGATGATCGCTGATTAGAAGTTAAAATTGAGTCCGAATACTACCGTACGCTGCAGGGGAACAGCCGTATAATCGTTGAACTGTTCCGGGTCGTTGACCTTATAATCGGTAATGGTCAGTAAATTTTGCGCATTGACGAAGATGTTGCAATTACGGATATGCGCTCTTTTCATCCACTTGTCCGGCAGTGAATAGGATAATGCAGCCGTCTTTAGCCGGAAATAGGTATCATCGCTGTATGCTCCGCTGGAACTATTGAAATATCCCTGTGCACTCACAGATGCGGAGCCGTAATCGACGCTTAGCTTCTGCAGCGTAGCATGATCACCCGGTTTTTTCCAGTAATCCAGCGCCGCAGCAGGAAGATTGCTCATTTGCATACCAGGATAAGTACCATAAATAGTATTCAGATAATTAGGCGCCATCTGGCTGGAGAACTGGATAAAGAGATAAAGGATGAAACCTTTATAACTAAGGGTATTTCCAAAGCCGCCCATGTATTTGATCTCCCTGTTGGCTATCATTACCTGGTCCCCTCCGCGTGCAGCCGTTCCATAAGTAGGCGCGGAAGTGTCATGGCCAGTCCTGGTGGCATATTGGAATAGCCCGGTAGTAGGATTGACCCCCTTGTAGATAAATCCCAGAACCTGCGACACCGGCTTGCCCAGTATGTAGGTATAGGCATAAGGAGAAGATTCGAGATTAGGGAAGGACAGCAGCTTATTCCGGTTAAAGGAAATATTGAAATTCATCGACCAGTTAAAAGCCTTTGTCCTGATAACAGCCGCATTGACACTGAACTCCCAGCCTTTGTTCTGGATCGTAGCAGGCATGTTCTCCAGCACGCTGCTAAAGCCATCCTGCGCAGGCAAAGGATAGCCGCCCAGCTGATTGCCTTCCCGGTTCCGGTACCAGGTGGCGTTGACCAGCATCCGGTCATGGAAGAAACCCAGGTCCAGGGCCAGATTCAGGGATTTTTTCAGGGCCCAGCTATAATCCGGGTTATATAAATTGACGGGCGCATTGGGCTGCACGCCCTGGAAGCTCGGGATATAGCTGACAGGCTGCCAGAAGGCCTGGAACAGATAGGGGGCCACACCATCCGAGCCGCTGGTTCCGTAGCTGCCGGAGAGCTTGGCATAGCTGATAAATGGCAGCGCTGTCCTGAAGACCTTTTCCTCCGAAAAGATCCAGCCGGCGCCCACCGAACCGAACTCACCGAACCTACGGCCAGGGCCAAAGTTACTGGAACCATCCCTCCTGCCTGTCAGGCTGAGGATATATTCCTGGTCATAGACATATTTGAGTCGGGCGAAACCGGCGGCATACCGGTAAAGATTGAATTGATCAGACGAATATACAGTGGCAGCCCCGTTAATGGATCCAAGGAAATTATCATTGGAATAACCAGAGCCCGTTGTCTTATTCGAATTATTGATATTTTTTTTATAGGAGGCGCCTGCCAGTGCGGACAGCACGCCTTTGCCGATCGTGGTAGTATAATCGAGCTGGGGCTCGATATTGATGGTCTCGAAATTATTGGTAGCGAACGACGCAGAAGAAATAGGATTCGAGGGGGGCTGCGCGGAAGCAGGTTTTTGCGAACGTTCGGAAGAGGTATTGCGGCTATAGCCGAGGTTAGTACTGAGGCTAAGACCGGGAAGGAGCTTATAGGAGAGCCGGAGGACATCGTTCAGGTTATAATTCTGCAATTTGACAGGCTGCTTCAGATAAGCATAGAACTGGAAGTTCTGGGAGAGGTTGACGCCCTTGTAGCCCCATACCAGGTTCCCATCCTTATCCAGCAGGTCAGGCATATTGGGCGGTAAAAGGATCTTTCCTCCGCCGCCAAAGCCGGGCGAATTATTCTGATCATAGCCAAAGTCCATGCCCAGATCCATCGTAAGGCGATTATCCGTTGAAGCAAGATGCAGGTTGCTATGGAGCGTGAGCCGCTGGTCCGCATAGCCGCCGGGAAAATTGAAATCATTCCTCGTATAACCTCCGGAGATCAGGAAAGTGCTATTGGCCGTTCCTCCTGAAATGCTGGCATGAATATCCGTATTGTGCGAGGTCCTACCGTAAATAACCTTCTGCCAGTCCGTGTACTTGTTCTGGTCGAAGATGGTCAGGTCCGGCGCATAGGCGGTAGTATTGGGATTGGTGCTGGGCGTGACGCCGTCGGCAGCAAAAGCATCTTTACGCATCTGAAGATATTGCTGCAAATTCATCAGCTTCACCGATTGGGCAGCGAAATTGAAGCCCGTGTTGGCCGTCAGGTTGAGATCCGTCTTGCCGGCCTTGCCCTTTTTGGTGGTGATCAGGATCACCCCGTTGGAGCCCTGCGTACCATAGATGGAAGTGGCGTCCGCATCTTTAAGGACACTGACGCTCTCGATATCCATGGGATTGATGCCATTGAAGGGACTGAGGCCCCCGGGCTGATCGATGCCTCCGGCATTAAAAGAGGCAGTCGCCATGTTGGCCAATTGGCTGATATTGAAATTTTGCGGAGCAAAAGGCACCCCATCCACGATGAACAGCGGCTGATCATAAGGTTTTATCTTGAAGAAGCTGCTGGGATCGTTGAGGATCGTATTCTGTCCCCTGATCTGAAGCTGGACGCGCGCACCCGGCACGCCGCTGGTAACATTGATGGCAAGACCCGGGACCTGTCCCTGCAGGGCCTGCAGCACATTGGTCACGGGCTGCTTCTCGATGGTGGCGGCATCCACCGTAGAAATAGACCCTACGCTGAAACGCCGTGACGTGGTGCCATAAGCCTGGATGATGGTGGCGTCCAGGATGTCCTGGCTCCGCTGAAGGACAATATAGATCTGGCCGTCATTGGTCAGCGTGACTTCCTTGTTGCTATACCCCGTATAGGAAATAACCAACACCGTACCGGACCGTACGTTCTGCATATCGAACTCCCCTTTCGCATTGGTCTTGGTCCCTTTATGGGTGCCTTTGATGGTGACGGAAGCGCCTGCCAGCGGCGCGCCCAGGCTGTCCGTAACACGGCCGTGGATATTGGCCACTGTCTGATCGGTTGCCAGGGACGGCCCTGCAAGGGGTGTTTTCAGGGGCTCCTTCTTTTT